>Ga0228711_1005264_pt1 | contig 19743 bp, 16 predicted proteins | sample MedpolnodulmetaG_2_FD_177996 | JGI IMG/M metagenome (GOLD analysis project Ga0228711, IMG submission 177996) | Root nodule microbial communities from Medicago polymorpha collected in Santa Monica, California, United States - brown nodules | ecosystem: Host-associated > Plants > Roots > Nodule... | reverse complement strand
ATCAGATTCTTAGACTTATTTCATGGTGAATGCCCTGTTGTTCGACTATTTCATGGAATCATGCGAAATGAATTGAAAGAGAAACGAGTGGAAAGGGAATATTAGTAAAATAATACTGGATTGTCATTCTAAAATAGAATAGTATTCCAAAGATACAAAGACATAGTGCTTGCTTGGATTGGCTTATTCGAGCTTTACCACTAGCATGAGCACTTGTAAGACTATTCGAGAGAGCTTATGATAACAGCTTATGACATGTTCATAAGCCATTTTCAGCAGCTCTCCATGATATCTTAGAAAACAACTTATAGCTCATTTGTAAACATTTTGAATTTATTCAATCTTTTGTTACAGAAATAACTTATACATAGACCCTGAATGGATACACAACTTTATTAAGCACTAAAAGCATATGCACTTACCATATATGTGCTTATCTATAAGCTATTCATATAACAAAAAATAAAATAAATTTGAATTGTTCTCATATAACCTATAAGTTGTATCCTGAAGAACTTATATAAAAATAATCTGGACATGTCATGACATAAGCTATTTCCATAAGTTCTCCGAAGTGTTTACCTCAGTAGTTAAACTCAAATAAGCTATGCTAACTAATCCTATAAGCACTTATATGGTAAATCATTATGTTATAAGGGCTTCATTAAGTTGTTTATCCAAACATATCCAAAAATCCAAAAAAAAAACAACACAAATCATCCGTGTATTCACAAATCATCAGTGTATTCAAACAAAAACAACACAAAAATCACAAATATCATAAACAACAACACCAACCAAAATCCTAACAATATAAAATTAATTAACATAAACCCTACAACTTGAAAAAATAAATCGAATAAAGAAAATAACCAAAAAATTCATTATAATCATATTAAAAACAAACTAAACAAGAAAAAAAAAACATAGATGTAGAAGCTGACATCGGAAAAATCTTCTTGTTACTGAGTAGTAGAGAAAAAAATCTCAGCACCAATCGATTTAGGGGTTCTGAGCAGCAACCGATTCTGGGAAAGTTGGGATTCAGTTTCACGATTGAGAACGATGGTGATTGCAGCGGAACAGTATTCACGATTTAGGAAGCTAGATCCATTGATTTTAAGAGAGGAGTTGATTTTTTTTTTGTGAGCATTTGTTGTGTGAGAGAAAGAAAAAGGTGGGGAAAAAAAATAATGAAAAGATTCTGGAAATTTGAGGGTGGTGGTTTTGGAGACATGAGATATTTCGTGGAAATTTTTGGAGCCTTTTCTCTCCTACCCTATTGATACCAAAGGTAACATGAAATTTCAATTGCTATATTTGATTGGTTTAAATATGTCATTAATACATGCAGTTTCATTATATTTTCACTTTGATTCCTGCATTTTGTTTGCTTGGTATTTGGTATTGGTCCCACACTTTATAAAAGTTTTGTTAACGGTTTTTCTGTTAAGTCTAAGTAAAAAAAAAATTAACGGTGTGTTACATGAATCAATCATTCCACGCCACGTGGCAAACTAGAAGACGGAAAATATTACAATCATTTTATTATTATTTTGTTTATTATTTTAATTGACTATAATTATAAAGAGTCATTTTTAAAGAATAAAAAAAAATCAATGAATTTTTTTTAATAATTATTCCCAATAAAAATTAATGAATTTTTTTTGTCTTTTATTCTGTCACACCATCTGCCCGTTGTTTTATGGTAAATTTCTTATAATGTGTTTAATGACATATATTGTTGTGAATAAACAGTGTGGATTTGAGAGTTAGACTCAAAATTATAATATATTTAAAAAAACATAATTACACGATTCGTCTCTTAATTTAATTTCAGATATCTTTCGTCTCTTATCTTTTTTTTTTCTTTTCTTAATTTCATTATTTATGTTGTAATCAGGTAACACTTTCGTCTTTGAGTTTGTTTATGTGTTTGATGAATTAAGGCATACTTCCAATCCTAAGGAAAGCCTAAATATACTGCAAGAAAAACTAATTAGTCTCAATTGTATTTGCCCGCCCCAAGGTTTGTTTGTTTGTAATTTTGGTGATGTCTATTGTGATACAGGTACAATAGAGAAGGACCCGAATGCCATAGGCTTCTTTATTCATAACAACCAAAGCCTTTACCCTTTGGGGGTTTTATCCATGTTTGAAAAAATGATTGGCAAGGTAGAAGTTTTCGGTTTTCTTTTCCTTCTCTTTTTATTTTTGGACTGGCACGGATCGACCAGATTAAAAATCAAACGTCTACGCCTTAACAGGCTTGACGCTTGGTGGACTGGCATGGGTAGACCATTTCCATTTGATTGTTCAAGTCAAGCCAGCCAGCTCAGCAAGTCTTCAGTCAACACTGGAGTGATTGTTCAAGTCAAGCCAGCCAGCTCATCTCATCTTAACTTAATACCACGTGTCCTGTACGGACGATCATCGCGTCTCAACTCCACGCGCCCAGTATGGATGAGTCGCTTCCTAGCCCACGCTGTGGCCGTACTCAAAGCAGACAACCAATAGGAGGGTCTGGATCACAACTTAGTGGGCCTAGAATGATCAGAGAAAGGCCCATTAAGCCAACACTTTGAGGGCTATAAAAGGGGGACATTTAGATGTGATGGGACAGATTCTAGGCAGTAAAAACAGGGTATTATTCATTTACTTCTTAAGAGTTCTCTAGTGACTCCACCTAGGACGTTTCATTGAGCAGCTCACCCGTTGTAATTAACTTGTGTTTACATACGTGATCAATTTTGAAAATGGATTGCAGTGTGACATTATCAAAGCCCATCATTGCTGACTTTGAAAAGATTTGTTATTCTTGGTTGTAGGACTGTGAGTTGCTTCATATTGCTAAAAAACCAGAGAACCTCATCATAAAAAGTATTAGTGTGCCACCTCTAGCTGTTCGACCTTCATTCCCCAGGTTAGTATTATATTTGATGGATGACTTTCTATCAACGTAATGCTACCCATGTCCTTTAAGGAGAATCAATAAATCATGCAGTAACCTTTTTATAAATATTAAGTCACAGTCTCCAATTGAGAAAGCATCATACATAAGTATTAGTATATCCCTTGGCCACCATCCTCTAGTACTTCAAAGATAGTATTTGGGATCTGAACACTGTCTAAGTCTGCAACAAAAGCTCTATAGCTGGTGGATAGGTTAGAATATGCTAAGACATTTGGTTTAAAATGCTCTGTTAATGATCTAACTTTTCCTTTAAGCCATAGGGAATTCGAGTTCCTCAATAGGAGCATTTTCAGTGAATAAACCTTCAATTTGCTCCATAAACTCATTTTCTCTCTCATTTGCTGCTTAACTATATAAATATAACAAGTAGTTCCTAAACTATTCTTAATCCATCAAGCTGCTCCACAAACCTTCAAATTGATGGTTTATTAAATTTTCAGCATCATGAGTTTCATCTATACAATTACCATCAGTGATGCCTTCTGCTTCCTTCTCGTTGTTTGGCTCGTGTGATAACTTTCCGTGCAAAGGAACATCTGTTTTATTGTGTAATTCTCCCCTTGACTGACTTGAGTAGAGATTTCATGGGATTCTTTTTTATAGACTTAGGTTTGGATAGATTTTTCAGCTTATTCATTTGCTGATTCAGCAACATAAACAGAGGCAGAAAATTTGGCTGGCTTTGAGGTTTCCAAACTACAGGTTTTCCATGAAGGCACCTACATGTCTCTTTGGTGTGTTATGATTTTTGGCACAATCACACTGTGCTGAATTCAGTTGAGGATCCCCAGTTGTTCTCCATCGTCAATTTTCTCCAACACTTTTATCTTCTAAATACGGCGAAGGCTTTCTTGAGCGATGAAGCCTAAGGATCCACTCCGCGATGAAAATCAAACGCCCTCTTTTTCCACCATTTTGCTCCTCAAAATATTTTCATAAAAAAGTATAGAATAAGTCTTTTTACTGCTATAACTAGACCAGCATGTTGAAATACTCTGTCCGATTTGTTACCTTGTTGAATGTTACCAAAGCTAGGCTTATTCAAAGCACTGGACAGAGTTTTGGAAGTCTGATACATCTAAACTGCGCAGTTTTGCTGAAGGATGAGAGATTTTTAGCCTGCATTCAACTGATCAACCAAGCCATGACAATCGAGCTAACCCATCAAGATTGTTATTTGGGTTAAGGGATTAGGTTGATGGGTTAAAGGGTATAGGTTCTTTTGGCAAATGTGTCAATTCAGTCTCTCGCTTTGGAGATATTCTAAAATTGTCCGTAAGATGTTAGTGGGTCAATATCTGTCACTTAACAGGCTTATGGTTAAGGATGCAGACGTATGACATTATGTGCTTGGTTGGCACATACGTCACCGCACACATTGCTGCGATGATAGTTAACACAAATCTAAGAGACCATTTTCAAACACTTTAAAACTTTAAATGTGATTTTTGTCAAATAAATTAAAATAATAAATTGGATTGCCTCCAAGGTCTCTTTTGTTACTATAAGTGTCTTCCATTAGGGCCCGATGAATCCTCGTACAAATCTATATCACACCCGCTTTGCATTGATATAACATGCAAATATGGAAGCCTCATCAAAAGTCTTTCAATTTATTAACTGACACACTGTGGGTAAGTACACCGCACCCCAAAACCCACATCCACTCCTCTTTAGGAATCAAATGATATTAAAAGGCATTATTAAAAAAAATCAACTTTTAATCTTTTACATTGTCAGTCAATTAGAACCATTGTGAGATGGAGGGAGTAGCTATTTTTGCTTATATTTGGTTCTTGAATGAGTAGTAATTTTTCATCTCTGTAGTAAGTGCAAATTTTTTGAAAAATACGTTAAATTTGAGATGAGTATGTTTCAAATATTGTGGTATGCTTTTATAATTTTATTGTTATGGGTGAATACGGGGTGCGTGGGGGATTGGTGGTGGGGTTTGTTGACAGCTATGGGGGGCTGATTGTTTGTATTTCTGGCTGAGAAGTATGTTTCTGTTCAAGCTGGCATAGAGTTATTTGGAAGCTGTTGGATGGAAAGAGTGATAAAGGTTTGAGTAGTGACTGAAAAGTAAATTGAAAATAGGAACAGTAGTGGAGGGTGCATTGAGGCCCAGGAGATGCACAATGGAAAGGATGCATTGGTTACGAGGAATCTTAACCTCTTGTTCAGCTATTTCTAAAATTTATTCATTCTTCTTTTTAAAATTAAATAACTGATGCTTATGATTTTCCTCCCGATTTGCTGCAGTAAGGAAGACGACCTAACAGAGAGGTTAAAGAAAATCATCAAAGCAAATGAGTATCTTTTGAAATTAACCGAAGAAGAAGATATTGATCCATCCAAATTACAGGTATAGTAAGACATTTAAAAAAAATTGTTGATATTATGAGTTGCTCTTTTTTTTGAATATAGAAAAGACATCTTTTTCTCTATATTACACACTTCAAACCAGAACTTTTTTGGAGTAAGTGGTTTGCATTGGGTTCTCTGTAGAGAATTTGTTTCTGCTCTCAGATTGTGTCTCTGCATCATAATAGATCTAGATATATTGACAATCTAGTTACTGATTCAGTTCAGAATATTCATATTCTCTTTAGTCTTCTACTGTAAAATTTCCCTCTTCTACGACAATTTATCATTTATTAGCCCTCTTGTAAACTTGTAACATGTATTATTACTGACTTTCTTGAATCAATGAGAGATTTTAGAAAGCAAAATCATAACACTGATTCTCTAACACAGCCTCAAGTTGGTCCATAGACGTCTATCATGCCCAACTTGCTTATCAAATGCTCAGACTCTAGGTTAAAATATCAGCTGTTTGTCGATTTGAACTGGTTTTGCAGTTGCTTAGTATCGTCAGACTCTTGGTTAAACTTGTATAAAACTAAACTCTAATATATTCCTAATGTAGTTTTGGTATTAATTTATACAGTCTACACACTGGTTTTGCAGTTTGGTTGGTATTGTTTACATTTATTATTACCAGCTCTTTTTTTGTTTTTCTTTTGCCTTGAGATTGTTTCATTTGGATTTAGGATATAATGACATTGTGATTGTGATAGGGACTTGGGTATGCTTATCAGTTTATTTTGATGTTTTTTTTTTATTTAGAATCGTTATAAAAGGCTTCAGTTCGAGGTTGCTCAATTCATAAACAGTGATGATCAGCAGGGCCAACCACCACTGGCTGGTTTAGTTCAGCGTCTTAGAGGGAGGCAGGGACGTATCCGTGGTACCTTATCTGGGAAAAATGTTAATTATACTGCCAGAACAGTTATTTCACCATGTCCTTATCTGAAGATTACCGAGGTCAGTCATTTAAATTTAGCCGCATACATGTAATTTGTGTCCTTTACATGACGCAACAAACAATAAAATATAAAATTATCATGCATAAAACAAAACTATGCTCATTCACGAGCTATTTCATTCCCACAAACAATTACAAAACATGTTCCTTCTCTTTTTTATTTTTGGTATTGGTAGTTCCTTCTCTTTTTAAAGCTACAAGTTTATGCTTCCTAACTTATTTATTCACATTAGGCTGAAATACCCTCCACTATGGCGGATCATTTGACTTATCCTGAGCGTGTTACACCTAAAAATATAGAGAATTTGAAACAATGTGTGAGAAATGGGGCTAATTCATATCCTGGTGCAAAATTGGTTAGAAAACTCGGAGTTTCCATGTTGTGGTACGTGTTGTTTCTTTTCTTCCATATGGAGGTTCTATATGGACTTAAATCATGCAAAAGAAATCTTTTGTGCCAACTACCTTTTATTTAGAGCCATTCATTACTTTGCAGGGAATCCAGGCCTCCTAGTAGGAGTCTTGCTGATGAACTGAGGGTTGGTGATATTGTTGATCGAAAATTGATGGATGGAGACATTGTTCTTTTGAACAAACAACCAAGCTTGCATCGGATGTCTATGATGTGTCATAGGGTAATTTATTAAAACAACTACATCTCTTAAAAAAGTAAAAGAAAAAACTTAGAATAGTGTCTGATTATGGAAAAAAAACACAAAAGAATAGTGTTTGATTTGGGTCACATTGGTATAATGTCCTTTTGCACATGCAGGCAAGGATTCGGAAAGGGGAAACTTTGAGATTGAATGCTTCCGTCTGTAACGCATATAATGCTGATTTTAATGGTGATGAGATGATTATACATGTTCCACAGACTGAGGAGGCCAGGACAGAGGCAGTTTTATTGATGGCGGTAAAATAAATGGACCACGTTATATAGATAGAATTGCAAGTTGACTATTTATAGATAAAATATCTAGCATTTTTTTATTTAATGTCTTTCTTGATTTTAGCTGTTTTTTTCTATGCACCATTTTCCCACTAGGCATCTTATAGGGGCCTGTTCATTTCAATTTATAAAACGTCACTCCACAATACACTTTCTTTAAGAGGATTTAATTCACATACACCATTCTGTAAAGAGTTTTTATAATTTTTTTTTTTTGAAAACTCAGTATCCGATCCAAGAATCGACTAATCCGAGGGGACCAATCCCACTGCCCACTTGCGGGGGCCCCGTTTAAAGCCAGAGCAAGCTCTGTATGGACTTAGCCCACCAAAATTGGCACTAGAGGGAATCGAACCTGAGACCGTTGGAGGAGCAAACTCCAAGATCCCAAGCCAACCATTAGGCCAACCCCAAATGGGTTGAGTTTTTATAATATTAATCAATCATAATTGTCAGATCATTAAAATGTTTGACTTTTATCAAAACTACCTCTAAAGTCACAAATATGATTGATTGTAAGAGTGTAAAGTTTTTTACACTAACAATGTTTGAAAATTAAACCCTTCTTTAAAACCTTTTTTCTTCTTTCTAAATACTTACTTATTTTAGCTTCTTAGGACTGAAGGGGACTATTTATTTTTCAAAGTTCTTCCTTTTCTTTAAAAAACATAATTTTCTTAAACACATTTCTTTTATAAAAAGACATTCTTTTGAAAGTATCACATATAAATGGCCTTTAGAACACATTTGATTTTGTCTAACTGTTAACTATTTTGCAGGTTTCATCAGACTTGTTATCGAAAGATTGTATTGGTTGCATTAGAAATCCAAAACCAAATGAGGGTTGCAGCGAACAGGATGGAAATTTAGAAAAGGATTTTATTTCCAAACACAAAAACAAATACAAAAAACAACCGATTTCTCAATATTCAGATGTGAAGAAGTCACAACCGGTTTTTCAGGTGGAAAACAATTTGTGCACACCTAAAAATGGAGAAATTCTAGTTTCCCCGACTCAAGACTTCTTGATCTGTTCCTTTCTCCTAACTAGGAAAGAAACCTTTTATGACCGTTCAATGGCGTCACTTATTCTTTCATACATGGGGGATGACATAGTTCTGCCAAATCCTGCAATTATTAAGGTGATAATTTTGGCTTATAAACGTGATACTTCTTTTGATAACTTTTTCTGTCACATGCAAATTTTAGAATGTCCTTTACAATTGTTGAACAATGTGTAGAGAAGACATGTTGAAATATTGGTAAGGAGAGTAAACCAGCAAAAGAACCAAAGCATTTTAGGTCCAATCAGTAAATGCATTCTGGTTTTGCTTTAAGGATACTCAATATCATGCTAATGAGAGATCCCAAACACTATCTAACATACTTTTAGAAAAAGTTAGATTGAAATGGTCTATCATGGCACTATACTCATGATACAATATGCAATGTCATTTGATCATGTAGTTAGTCTCATGTCGGGTCAAAAGGCTGTAGTTTTTTTCAACCATACAATAATCCAATATGATTGACTCGTACTGATAAATTAGAAAAAATAGAGCAGGGGTATAGAACATATTTTGTGGAATGATAGCAATTGAGGATTTTATCCCGGAGTTGCATGAATTGGTGCTTTCAATCACACGTCAGTGTTTAGAGAATCAGAAGTATCAATTCATCTTGTTGTTCCCAAGAATGATAGGTTCAGACACTCAACCAACATCATGATTTTTGCTGATGAGAATATTATTCAAGCTCAGTGAGTGATATAAGGTCCATTTCAAGCTGTTTCACTTTTGTGTGTGGGAAGCTTGTTGCTTGGAGTAGTAAGAAGCAAAGTGTCGTGGCTTGATAAAGTACCCAGGCATAAGGAAGAATTCAACCATCAATATTGCTCATAGTCTTATTTAGTATGAAAGGACAAAACACATGAAATGGATTGACACTTCATAAAAAAAAGTGGATAATGGATCGGTAGCGACTATACATCCGTTATGGACACCAGTTGTTGGATGTGTTTACAAATTTGGAATGATAGTTATCCATTTATTGGCTTGAGGAGAGTGTTTGAATATGCAATAATTAGATTTGTTTATTTAGACCCATTAATCAGGCCTGATAGTTACAGCTTGTCTATATATCCATATTAGTGCTTGTACTCTCTACACTTTTGAAATAATACTGAGATAGTTTCTACATATTCCTTTTCAGAGCATGTAGATTATAGTCAAAGTCGAGTTAGTTTTTATTATTCCTTTTTATATTCATATGCTTAGGTGGTGTGGATATGTGGAGAGAAGACCTATACATTATGTAGTAAAAAGAGTAGATCAGATAGAGGATATTCAGATCACTAGAGGCAGAGGAAGACAGAAAAACTTGAGACAAACTATTAGGAAAGATTTGGAAACTAATGAGTTGAACCGAAATATGGTGTATGATAGAAACTTATGGCGTAATTTGATCCATGTAGCCGACCCCACTTAGTGGGAAAAGGCTTGGTTGTTGTTATTGTTTGTAAATTCATATGCTGTGAATTCAGATCTTTGCGACACACACACACACATATATATATTCCATACTCTTGCCATGCCAAGTATAGATTAGTAGCTTGGTTTAGTTTTCCACCTTTGATTTGTCTAATGACTCAATCATATTTGTTAATTGATTCAGTCAGAGTGTACATTTTCTTAATGTAGTTATCTTTTGCAGCCAGTTACACTTTGGAGTGGTAAACAATTATTCAGCATTTTATTTCAGCCACACAAAAATGTCAGTCTCACCGTGAAGGAGAAAACATACAGCACAAAGCGTGATGATTGGAATAGAGAATTGAAAACAATGTGCCCAGATGATGGGTTTGTTTATTTTCGCAACAGTGAGCTAATCTCTGGGCAACTTGGAAACAAGACTTTAGGTTAGTTAGTATAAATTTACTTTTAACCTTTGGTTATTCTATTTCATATTTGTGGCTCAAGAAGATTGTATAAACGTTGATAAACTTAAATATGTACATCATTGAATTATATTAAATGCATATATATATATATATATATATATGTTAAGCAGAAACTCTACTAAGTATTCCTACACTTTCCTTAAGTTGTATGAATTTGGGTAATGCATCTGAGTGGTATGGGTAAAGTTTTAACGGTTAGGTGAAGTAATAACTGTTGGGGAATTTTTTATTCTTACTAGCCATTGGGATAACGACTCAAAAGGTAACTTGTTGGACAAAACATTGTTAATTGTGGATTGAGACTGGTTATTTGCTGTTTCCCCTCTTGCACAGACCAATATGGAAAGGATTGCCTGTAGATTAAGAAGAATGTGAGAAACCATATAGAAGTTAACTGCTTGAAAGTCATAGGATCTAGAATGGTTGTGCATCTTTTTAAATTCAAGCAAATGTAGAACGGAAAGCGGAAAGCGACATGCAGAATGTTTCAGCTCTATTACGATATATATTTCTATTTATCAGTTTTCCTAGTTCTGATACTTTATGTCAACTAACCATTAATGTTACTGCAGTGCTTCTTTGAATAAATGTCTGAATTAGTGGTGTAGTTAAGTTTTAACATTTTTGTAAGCCAAGTTTGTTATTAGTTTTTATAGTTTTAATTGTCCGTATTCTTTTCACAAGTTATGGTTTCATGCTTTTGCGTATGATAAGTTGGTAACCCACTTTCCTTTGCTTTGTTTCAGGAATTGGCAATAAGGAGGGTCTTTTCTATGCGCTTCTATATGACTGTAAATCAGGTGCTTATGCTAGTTGCATAAACCGTCTATCTAAATTGAGGTAAATTGGGTGATTATGTTAATATTTGCCTTATGTTTGATTGAATTGCAAATATTTAAATTGAATACAAAGAAATGTTGGAACTTCATAGAAATGCTTCTAAAATAACCCTAGATGAGTGTCTCAAGTTAAAAGCAAGCTTGACTTAGCTGTTGAGAAGTTGAGGTTTTTGCTGCAAGGAACTTGTGACCAATGTAAAAATCTTCATAGAGCAAAAAGCAATACAATTTTAAGTATAATTTATATTAATTCCTGTCAGGCTATGCATTTTGATATTGCAATTTTGCTTTGATGCAGTGCTGGGTGGATAGGCAATCATGGGTTCTCGATAGCCATCCATGACGTCAAGCCTCAAAACAAACTGATCAATATGAAGCGTGATATGATTTGGAATGGTTACCAACGTTGTGAAGCGTTGATGCAAAATTTCTCTGATAATGAGCTACATGAAAATGCTGGTCATCTTGCAGCTCAAAATTTAGAGACAAAGATAACTGATGAATTAAATGACATATGCAATACACTAGGGGAGGTATCCATTATTTATAATAAGATATTCTGTCTTTGTATTTTGACATATGGTGGTCACTGAATGCATGGAAAATCATAGCAGTTTTTTATGTTTGCGGTAATTCATGTCATTGATTTTTTGTGTGTGCGAAACTCCTGAGCCTGGTGGGCAGAAAAAACAAATTTATTTTGATATCTTGTAACATTCCTAGGTATGCATGGAAACTTTGCACGAGAGAAATAGTCTATTGACCATGTCACAGTGTGGCTCCAATGGGTCTTCTATCAATATCAGTCAAATGGTTGCCTGTGTTGGTCAGCAGTTAGTTGGAGGTTCTCGTGCTGCTAATGGATTCACAGATAGGAGTCTTCCTCATTTCCCTAAACAAGCGAAAAACCCTGCTGTATGTTCATTTCTCATTATTTGGAATTATATTATTAATTGTTTATGTAATACATAGAACCCAATCCTTAATCCCCATTAATTCTTTATTTTACTATTTTATTACTAATAAAATGTGGCTTGTATTTCTCCCTAATCTATCCCTGGAAATCTTTCCTATAAAAGCTTTAACTAAATATAGAAGGAAAAAAAATGTAGACAATAATTACATTAATCCTATTATGGGCTGTACAAATCACAATTGGATGATTCTATTTTGTTGAAATAGACGAAATAGACAAAATAAGACAAGATGAGACACACTTGCATATCTTTAGTCATTAAAGTCAAGGTCTTTAGCAATAATTAGTGAATCGGTGTAAACAGCTTCACAGAGGAAAAAGGATATATATGAAGTATAATCGCCAATCACATATTCATGTACCTGGGATGTGAGAAGCAAAATGTGAACTTGTTTCATTATGCTTTTGATTCCTTATTATATATTAACAGCGCATAGTATATTACCTTTTGTTGTACATTACATTTATATATAGGCATAGCTGACCAAATAAATTTGCTTTTGTATATATTCACTTGATCATTGAATCCTTATTGTATATTCACCTAATCATTAAATCCTTATTGCATATTGTATATTGTCAATTTTGGCTATATTACCTTCATTATGCATTACAGTTTTCTGTTGTTTCCTGCATTTTAAACTGTTACGTTACTCTTGATGCAGGCAAAAGGCTTTGTTGCTAATTCCTTTTATTGTGGATTGTCAGCAACAGAGTTATTCTTCCATGCAATGGGAGTGAGAGGAGGTCTTGCATTGGTAGGGTTCATCTTTTGAATATGATACAAAAAAATGAATACTATCGTAATTCTGTAAGCACTATGATAACCTATTCTTGGTTGATAAACAATATATGGTATCTTTTAAGGAGATACATTATCATGAATTCATAATGGGCATGTGAGGGTGCGAGATATACTTGTTACTAAAACCAGCTAATTTTTCATTTTGCATATATATTTTATGGTTCTGGAAGTTAAAATAAATTTCATTATATCTGGTGTTATTGGGGGAAGTATAGTGAAATTGGTATCTCTTTTTGTCTTTATCTGTGTTATAAAAAATAGGACCAATAAGATCTCCCAATAATCCACTTCAAAAATCTCCTTTTATAAATAAATAAAATGGTAAAAGTAAATATTATTATGGATGCAGTGGTCCCTGGTGATGGTAAAACATGGAGCATTCCTTTTGGGATGTTAGTCAGTTAGATGATAAAACATTTACTTGTTGCAAAATATTTGGGTCTATTTTATAGTTCTTTGTTGCCTGTGGTTTTGCAGATAAATCCTGACACCAGAGATGTGACCCGTAGATTAATGAAAGCTCTAGAGGACTTGTTTTCACATTATGATTGTACTGTAAGAAATACTAGTGGTGATATTGTTCAATTTTGTTATGGAGATGATGGCATGGATCCAGCAAGCGTGGAAGGAAAAAATGGACAAACATTAAATCTTGAGCGATTATTTCTCAGTAGCAAGGTTTGAGAGCATCCCTGTTGTGTTATGGAATTTTATCTTTGCTAAGAATTAATATAATAATATGTTACTAAGGTTTGTGTCGTGTATATGGGCTCAAGCCACATGTCTTTAAGTTACTATGGGTTTAGTCTTGAGTATATGTTCCCGTCTCACTTGTGTGTCTTACTCTCTTAATAATATACATATGAATTACTCTCTTACGACATTGTAGTACATATCATTACATTATTCTCAAATCTCTTCTCTTAATACTCTTGCTCTTTCTCTTTGTACAATCTTGACTTTCTGAAAAGTCTGTCCTTCCTGTTCTCTTTCTGTCTTTGTAAATTGCAGGCCTTATGTTCCAAAGATGGAGATGATGCAGCCTTAGGGTCATCAGAAGTAAGTGAAGTAGTTAATGAGAAGCTTTCAGAACTTTGTTTGTCTAATTCAGTAGAGAGGGCTTTTTCGGAATATTTGAAGAATTTTAGTCAAACGATATCTGGGAGCACTCGTAGACAGCTAGAGGTATTTATGATCTTGTGCCTGATCTCTCAAAAAAAAAAAAAATGATCTTGTGCCTGATATTTAATCCAATTTTCTTAAGTTTATAAAAGCTTTTATCCCTGTCGTTATTTGTTTTTTGCGTTGGTTTGGTTAATGTTATCTTCTTGTTTAACAAGGTTTTAGTTGTGTGTACTCTAAAGAAGTGAAAGGAATATCTGGACCGTTAAAAGAGGGATATTTTTCTTTTTGTTTCAAAAGACGGACAACTAGAAAAAAGCTAGCAAATCTGAATAATCCATCACTGTAATATAGCCAGAGGGTTGTACTGAATTTTTCTTTGCAGTTTTTGACAGAAGAAATTCATTAAAACAAAGCAATCAAAGAGTTAGGAGGTTAAGAACATAGTTACCAATCTCAGATAACGACAAAATGCTAGAGCAGAATAATGAATAGTGGGATAGGCACACTACCAAAGATTACAAATATAAGATAAATAATTCAATATATATATATATATATATATATATGGCAAACAAAACTAAGAACAGAAGAAAACCATTAACAGTATGAGAAAGAAAAAAGACACCAAGCTTGATGTGAACAGCTAATAGCAGTGCGTCTCTTGTAAATTGCCAGAGTTTACTAGATAGCAGTGATTCTGAGTGGCACGTGGTATCTTGTCTTTTCTATTTTAAGGAGCTCTTGAGTTCTACCTCTATTTTAAGGTGTTAGCCTACATATTTTTTGTTAATAGTTCATTGAAACACTGTTCATACTACATTGTGATGGTATTTCATATATGTTTTTTTTTCTTTCCAGGCTTTTGTTGATACTTGTGTATCACGTTACCCTTCCAAAGTAGTTGAGGCTGGAACTCCAATTGGTGCAATTGGAGCTCTTAGTATTGAAGAACCTGTTGCCAAGATGACCCCGAAAACTTTTCGCTTTGCTGGGGAGGAAAGCATGAGTATCCTTTATTTGATTGTGTTTTCTACATGATGATCATTCATGTTTCATTAATACTACACTGGATCTTTGTTGTGCGTTGGTTGGTTTGGAATGTTGTATCTTAATATGTCATTAGATGTTACCTGTGGAGTTAATCGCATCATAGAAATAATATTTGGATACAGAAAGATCAGGACACCTATCATCACTACAATACTTGAGAGGGATGATAATGAAAATATTGCCAAAGAAGTGAAACACTGCATAGAAGCGACAACACCAGTCCAGGTATGCAGTTGTTGGAAATAAATCTTAATAGTTTACACCCTTATTATTTGTCTATTATATGCTTAAATATTCTACCAAATTATTCAATTTATTTTTCAGATGTCGTGAGTAATTCTTTCAAAAAAAATTGTTCTATACATGATTCTTATTTTGGGAATATGAAAAAACAGCATAATTTTAATATGTATTACTAATTTTACTATGTGCATGATAGATTATACGATTGAGCTTGTGCAGTGCATGCATGTAAGTGTAAGACAAGTTTCAGATATTAGTCCCTCACATTATATGATGGTATTGCCATTCTCTGAATCCTAATCCATGGATGTGCAATTTTTCTTCCCTCTTTCCACCTCCGCCAGTAGCTCCACTGCCACCACCATAAAATCATTTGCCAATCACTACAGCTCTTCCATCAGAGCCTTCACAGCTTCTGTGATGTGTTCATTTCTGATGTTTCGACGTTGTTTGTGATCTCCATTTCAAGCAAATGAATTTTCTACGTTGACAGAAACAGGTTGAACCTGTTCTGGAAATCCATCAGCTACTTGATTTGGTTGTTTTCTCTCACACCCCTTCTCAATATTTGAATAGAAGTGATTGATGTCTTGAACGAATTAATCCCAAGTATAGAGAATAGAAACGAAAAAGATGAATTTCTATTTTCATTACTTCAGTCGACGCTTACTTTTTCGATCTTTTCGCAGGCAGTCTGCTGCATGCATTTATTGCAGCATAGGAAAATATTCATGCTTACTTTTTTTGAGATTTAAAATAACACCACAATTGCAGCATGATGCGATCCGCAAATTGAAACCCTGCTAGCGACTGAGAGTAAATTAAATGGACACCCATGTACATAAAGAACAGAATAAACTGATAGGGATATGAGAATTTCTACAGTACCAATCCCTTGGGATTGAGTTTAGGAATCGGATAAAGATATTCTAGGTAAGAAACCAAATGTAGAAATATGATCATGGAAGGCAACTTGAACTCTTTCGTTGGTGTTTAGAACCATATTCTGATCACAAATCATCTCACACGTGAGATGAGAACAGAGAATCAATTTGATGCTAGGATGTAATGTTGATTTCATGATACTGCACAACTAAACATCAATTTTCTCCCATTTTGAATGGCTGATCGTGTCCACTCATTCAGCCTTTGTGATGAGATGGTCCATGTACCCTTGACCAATAAACCGTAACTTGATGTCGAAAGCCCAAGTGTCGTAATTGTAACCTCCAACTTCTCTATAGAAAAGGAAGTGGCAAAGTTTGTGAAAACAACTTCAATTTTTTATCATCCGTAGGATTAGAGGAGTCCATGATTCAGTCTTCAGGAGAGACAAAATGCATCGAAACAAGAGAAAGGATTGTTTGCCCTGACACTTGTGTTTCTGGTGGTGGCACGGTTTAGGGCTCTCACTAGACTCTGGATACTATGTTGAGAGAGTAAACAAGAGAGACATGGTATCCTACTCCTAATTACATGCTGAAATCATGTGTTTACTCTAAATACAGATAATGACTGAAAAAAGGGCATGATATCCTACTCCTAATTACATGATATTCTATTATTTCTTACACTATCATATTTTATATTCAACACTTATTATTGACAACTTACATGTATAGATATTCTTGTTAAACTGCCATTTTAATCCTTTGGTTAAGCCCCAATGCAGGACCAACCATCTTCTGATCTATTCTTCAAATGCCTATCTCAAGCTCTATCTCTTCAATACGCCTAGTTAATTATTACTGATTTTATATCACTAGAAATGAAAAATATTCAAGATGCACATATAAAACTATTGAAATTAATTATAAACACAAAAATCGATTGTATCTTCATGATGATTGTTACTTGATGAAGACTTATTTTATTTCTTTGTTGCAGGGAATTGAAACTGTTAAACGAGTTGTGATCCATAAAGATCCAAATGTTGATAGATTCATGTTATTGTTGGAAGGGTTAGTTGATCCTATCTTTTGTTATGCACTTTTAATTTTCACCATCGATGACGTTACTTCAATCCCCTGGTTTTACCTTTTTGGATGTGCATATTGCATAGTTTTTCATGAGCATTCATGGGAGAACATGCTGGGTATTGTACGTGTATGGAGAAATGGGGTTAGTTAAAACCAGAATGACTTAATTTCGTTATCATAGCATTCCATTGTTTTGCTGCTCTTTTTTTTTAGGCAATTTTTTTTGTAGTTGGTTTGTCAGGGAGAGGAGTATTTGTTAGTAAGAGGGATTGAGACCTAGGCTACCCCTTCGGAACGTTTTGTTTCTTGTGAATTATCAAAACAGTTATAATTAATAATAGTGAATGATGTTGATATTGTTTTCTAATCTGAATGTCTTAATTTTTCCCCTCAGCACGGGCCTTCGAAAGGTTATGAGGCTTGCAGGGGTTAATGCCCGTGAAACTGTCAGTAATCATGTCCTTGAAATGTTTGATGTCCTGGGAATTGAAGCAGCCAGAAATTGCATCATTGATCAGATAAAGTTAACAATGAGCAATCAAGGAATGAGAATAGACCTGCGTCATATTATGCTTCTAGCAGATGAGATGACAGTCAGTGTGAGTTATTTAGAAATTACCAAGCAAAATAGCTTAACAAATCGACCAATATGTGTTTGTCCTAAATATATTGATCTCTACTTACATATGTATTAATCAAACTAGGGTAAAGTCCTCGGAATGACAGATGATGGATTTCGTAAGAGGGGCAAAAGTGTATTGACGCTTGCATCAATTGATAAGGCACCGGAGCATCTTTTCGATGCAGGTGCACAAGGGAGGGGCGACCCAGTAGAAGGAGTGACTGACTGCATAATCATGGGGAGACCAATTCAGATAGGCACTGGAATGGTCAAGATCTTAAAAAAGTGAGACAGAAATGCAACGTATTTTTCTGTGGTATTCCCTTTTGTTAGGAAGGAAATGTTTTGAGCTAACCCATCACAAGTTTGATTCTCCGGAGTTTCCTCTAGGATTTATCTAGTCCTAGCTACTACTGTTATGAAGGAAATATTTTGAGCTAAGGATGGAAAATATACTCTTGGATATGCTTATGATTCTGTATGGCCGCCTATTCCGCGACAATGTCACTCTAGGTTTCCGGCGTCTTTCTGATTCAGATTTGTTGTGTTCATATATAGGGCATGTTCATAAATTGCTTTATTAATACATTTAATACAAAAGAGTATATAGGCACACGACAACTGAAACTAATGCATCATAGGGAATGTTGATAAATCACTTTATTAGAACATTTAATACAAAGTTTATATAGGCACGTGACAGGTGAAACTAATGCACCTGTGGCAAAGATAATAGTGTCTTTAGAAACGTGAAATTAATTTGTTGCTATCATCAAATGCACTCTCATGTTCATTACGAGTTTTGTCCTCATTAGCTTGTAGAACACTACTCATTAGGTTCATGATGATGTTAGAAAAACTTCAATTCCAGAGTGCAATTATCTCCTGTTCATCAACCTATCTGTAATTGAACTAGACGAGATATGACTTTCTCATTGTCATCCTCAGTCCATTTAATAGCTTCCAAGTATTTTTAGCATGACATAACTCCAAGTTCGAACATAATAATATCATGTTGTAGTTAATCACTATAACATAATCAACGAGGTAAACCACAATCATTGCTACCAGACAACAATAATAACCAAGTCTTTTTCTACTGAGCAAGGTCGGTTACATGAATTAAATTACGCCTACCGTAATATTCTATTATAAAACACATTTACATCAAACTCATTAATCTCCAGACCTTTATCAATAGTTTCTCTAATGATTTCTCTAGGTCTATCTCTCTTTCTGATTTACTTTCCTTACAAACAACCAGTGGCGGAGGCACCATGGGGGTCAGGTGTGGCCATGGTCCCCCCCACTTTTTCTAAAAAATATATTATACTACTAGTATATATTAGGCCAAATATTTCCCTAGGTCCTTTAAGTTTTACGTTTGTTTCACATAGGTCCTTTAAGTTTCTAAGGTTTCAGATAGATCCTTTAAGTTTCGAGTTTGTTTCAGATATGTCCTTTAAGTTTATAAGGTTTCAGATAGGTCCTTTAAGTTTCGAGTTTGTTTCAGATAGGTCCTTTAACTTTGGCTTAACGAAGGTTGATAGAAAGGACTTATCTGAAACAAACTGAAATCTTATAACTTAAAGGACCGATCCGAAATAAACTCGAAACTTAAAGGACCTATCTGAAACCTTAGAAACTTAAAGGATCTATCTGAAACAAACTTAAAACTTAAAGGACCGGGAAAGTATTTGGCCTATATATTATTATATACTTCTATTTTCACATAGTCATAAATATGGCCCCCCTTAATATTGTTTCTTCTTCTTGTTTCGGGTGTTACTTACCTATAGGCACAAATCATCATCTGCATGTTAGCTTAGCTCTCTCTTTCTTTCTTTATTTAATCCATACTATTAGACTTATCTGATTGTTACTAGTATCAACA
>Ga0228711_1005263_pt1 | contig 19748 bp, 4 predicted proteins | sample MedpolnodulmetaG_2_FD_177996 | JGI IMG/M metagenome (GOLD analysis project Ga0228711, IMG submission 177996) | Root nodule microbial communities from Medicago polymorpha collected in Santa Monica, California, United States - brown nodules | ecosystem: Host-associated > Plants > Roots > Nodule... | reverse complement strand
ATGATAACAAAGTATGGCCTAGTGATGAAGACAGAGGCAGTTGGGGTGTAGCTGATCCTGTCATTGACATGAGAGCTACAGCATTCATTGCTCAATACAAGAAACGAATTTCTGAATCTGAAATTCACTGGCAAGCTCAACCTGAACAGTAGGATACGAACAATCTTTAATCTTTATCCATTTTTAATTTGTTTGTTCTCCTCTGATGTAATTAGTTATTGATTATCATTTGTGAACCATGCCAAGTAATGTAAATATGAATAATCTTTCAAGTTTCACCTTTGCAAGTTCCAATTCCAAGTTTGTGTTGATTAGTTAGTATTAATTTTAATTCCAATGTACGTAGAGAACAGTGCAAATTATATAGATACAATGCTTCTATTGTATTTATTTCTTTTTTGGTAAATAACATCAATACGGAGAATCAATGGGTTAATGGGGCTTAACCGTTTAAATCATTATGCATGGTCTTGCTTATCCCTTTTTTGAACAAGGTAATGGTTGAAACATGAAATCTTTTGTGAGTCATATGTTAGGAATGTGCGCCAAATTTCCCCAGAGTAAGATTAGTGATAAGTGATAAATACGGAATAATAACACACAAGTCTTTACAAACACTAGCAATCTCTTACTACCCAATTACCCCCGAGAACTCCACTAACTAGAAATCTCTCTAGCTCTCTTAAAATCTCTCTCAAGGTTGTAATATTTTTTCTTTCAAAGTTTGAATGATTCTTAGCCTTCTTACACCACCTCTACTCATGGGTGATTTCGAACGCTTGCTTCATGAGCAAGTTTCTTGATGGCCAAGAAACTTGGCGACTAATATATTTTCCTTGGTGGCTAAGTAACTTTATCACCAAGTAACTTTCTTCATGACCAATTTATATTCTTCTTGTCCATGTAACTTCATGGGTAAGCAACTACTCTTTTCTTCTTGGTCAAGTTTTATTTAATTGTTAATTAAATAGAACCTTGACTAACAATCTCATACTTGACGACTGATTGCAATCAGTCTTTATACCTTAAATCACGCAACGATCTTCTTTGGTCTGTTACTCTAGCAGGACAACAGAAGTTGAACACAACTTTAGTTTGTCGATGGTTACCACTTTTGTCAATATGTTTGTTGAGGTCCTACTTCTTTCAATTTTCTTCAATGTTAGCACCTCATCCTCTAGGAGAGATGTGACAAAGTGATAGTGAAGATCAATGTGCTTTGTTCTTGAATGAAATGTTGAATTCTTTGTGAGATGTATCACACTCTAACTATCACTGTACAAAGCACTATGTTCCTAGATGAAACTCAACTATGTTAACAACCCTTGAATTCATATCAACTCTTTGTACTTGCACTTGCACAATAATATACTCCCTCTTATCACATTTAGAAGCAAATATTGTTTGTCTAGATTCATTGAATAACTGATGAATTTGGACTATAATAAAGTCTCAATCCATCAGTTATTTAATTAATTTAAAAAGGGAATAGTTGTTTATAAATGTGACAAGAGGGAGTAATCAGTAGAAGTCAACCCTTGAACCCTTGAAAAATATTGTAATTGTATTTCGATGTAGTTGCAAATATTGCTTCAACAACTTAAAAGCTTTTGGATGAGATGGTTCATATGTTTTTCAACTTTGTCAATTAGGTTTTACATTATATATCTTTTATGGCCTCTTTCAGCCTAACAAAAGGTCATGAGTTCGAATTTAATCATTGAAATGTAGCATTGTTAAAAACTCTTGAGAACTTCCTATTGTGATCTTATCTGACTTGAGGTATTAGTCTCTTGCGCATCAAACTTGACATAAAGAAAACCCATGTTGCAACAAACAACAGTTATGTTGCAACATCACATGTTGCAGTTAGCAAATTTAAACTAACAATGTTGACAACATGCGGGTAATTTTTCATCCAATATAAAGAACCAGCCAAGTTGCAAGTATTAAGAGGAAATCTTCTATTAAATTACTTGGTTTACTGAAGGCGATTCATTGACTTCATGACTTTTGTTTGATTGATTCCTTTTTCAAGCAAGTTGTACTTTTGAAAAAATTTAAGAGCAACACCAATGGTTTGATTCTTCCAATAATATATTGACGCGACACTTGGATACTCCTCCTACATTTGAGTGATTTTTAAAATTCATTGTTAATTTTAAGGCAACAAATTAGTAACAATTACTAATATAATTCATAAGAGTTAAGTGAATGACAGCTCTTGGAATATCAAAGGCAATTGTTGTATATTCGAACTCAAATCACACCAATAACTAAGATATGTGGAGAAAATATCAAAGGCAACCTACAATCAAACAATACAAGAAACGAAGTGTAAAGCAAATTTACAATCAAAGCAAGAAAAAAGAGATAAACATAGTACAGGAACAGAAATATTAAGATTGGGTTACTTAGTTTGAACCAAAAATGACCGGCATCTAGGGAAAGAGATGTTCTCTAATCCACTATCAATGAGTTTTTACAAGAGATACAACAGATTTACAATAAATTAGCTTGAAGAGTTCTCCAAGAACAAATCCTAATTTCAACCATTTTCCCAATCTCTTTCCATGAACAAGAGACTTCAAAAGTAACCAAGAAAATATTTCAAATTTCACACCAATAGCAATCCCCAATTTCTTTCATTTCCCCAACAATTTGGCAGAATCGACTAGAGTGCCAGAAACCAAATTTTTCCTGATTTTCTTCAACATTAGATTTTAACACGCACTCAACACCTACATTTTCCAACATATTACTATGAATCAAAATCTATAAATGTCCCTTAATAAAAAAAAAGGATATATATATAGTGACCAAGAGTTCTCCAACATATTACTATGAATGCTATAAGCATCATTTAGCAAGAAAAAACTATATGAAGTAACCAAAATATACAATAAAGAACGGACAAGATATCCAGTTTAGGTCATGTTTAAGATGACCAATATCCCACAACCTTTTCATTAATTTGGTCCAAGTATTTGGCTCTTATGTGCAAAACTATTAATTATTTCTCTTAATTCTAGTCTAATTGTAAACTATGTGCAAAACTGTTATTGTGCACATAGTTTAAGTAGTTGAATTAGAAGTGGAAAAGTGCCAATAATATAACTAACGTGAATCTTGAGAAGAAAAGAAAAGTACAAAAGAATAACCAATAATAATCAGTGAATTTAATTAGTAGAATTTTCTCATGTACGAAACTATCGGACCACAGAAAATGTTCTTTGAGAAAGTTGTTACAACCCTGCCAAGTCAGCATGAGTTGAACCATTTACATTGGTCTTTACCACTGCTTTATCAGATTCTTAATTTCACACTGTTAATCACTTATATATATAAATAAGAGATATTACCTTGTCATTTAAAAACCAAGACAATCACTTCTAGCAAATAACTTATCAAGCAGCAGCATTAATCATCATGGGAGGTGGTAAGACTAAGTCTTCTTCAGGTTTCTTCTCAATTTTTAAAATCTTCAAATCAAAGAATAAGTGTAGAGCAGGATACTATGATGACTGCGGGCGCAAGTCATGGCCTAGCGATGATGACAAAGGTAACTGGGGTGTTGCTGAGCCTAACATTAACATGAGAGCTGAAGATTTCATCCGCAAATACAAGAATCGTGTTTCAGAATCCGAACGCTACGAAGTTGATCCAGCAGTCTAGAATGCATAATATTATTGATTACGTACCATATGTATATATTTCATTGTTTATTTCTCTAGATTATCATTTATTAAGTTAAAATCAATTGCTTCTGCTATAATTCATAAATTGAACAAATATTGATCATCAGTAAGTATGTTGAATTGTCGACTTATATATAGTTGCACTTTGCTCTCCCCTTCTATATGCCTTCAATATAGTGCAATGGCCTTAGCACTTTCTATGGTTTCCAAATTTTGTATATGTCTGTAAAATATGTATGTATGATTCAAAGTAAATAAATAGACAAATTTAATTAGATGAAGATTTTCTGCTAACTCAAGGTTTATTGACCAATTGAGTTCAATAACTTACTAAATTATATATGGTTTGAACTTTGAACATTTATGAATTATGTGACTAAATCTTTTTGTATGGCTTCTCTCAATGATGTGAAAGTATAAATTAACAATATTAATTAAAGATAGAAAATTTCTATTAGAAATAACTGTCAGGTTGCCCTTCTATGTGTGAACTATGCATTATGTTGTTTTCCTATGAGGCCAAGTATGGTGGTCTACCGTTTACCCTAATATAACTCTGTGTTATGCTGTAATGCACATGAAACAAATACAACTGCTAGTGAAAATTTGAAATAGGAGTTTTATTTTTATTAATATATCTTAAATGCTGTTTGGTCCACCTCTATTGTCTAAATTAAAGTTTTAGTTCCTCGTTTCTAAAATCAGATTTTTGATCTCACTGTTTCACAGCTTTCAGGATTTTCCACCCCGCTCAATATGGCATCACGGTTAATGACATGACATTATCATTATAGAGTTAGATGACACTCCATAACTAATTATTTTTCATGAGAGGGCCAAATTTTTAAAAAATAAAGATATCTTTTATGTGTTATCTCACAAATTTTTATTGTTAACCAAACTCTTTTTGTAGTTGTTCAAGAGATTAAAAGCGGAAAAATAAGATGAAACACATATCTATCGAACAAGTTGATATCTTTTGGCTTTCCTTTATTACTAGTTTTTGACAAATAAATTCATTTGTGATAGCTAAATATATATTATTGGGGTAGGCGTGCATAGCTTCACTCCTGATTGACATGTCATTGTGATGATACCAAGTTGACGAATAAAACCTCTAAAATTTGAATGGGGTAAAAAATTCTAAAAGTTTTGGAAAATGGGACCAAAATTCCAGTTTTTGAAATGGGAGACTAAAACTTCAAACAAATGCTATGAAACACTCTCTTAAATTCTCACTATATTACTAGATAAAATTCACATGAATCTCTCTGGTTTATGTAGGATTGATTTCAAAGTGCGAGGTCCACAATAATTTTATTCAATAAAATATCGAGTATTAGAGAGTGTTGAAAAGAAAGTGTTTCGCGCACCCCTCAAAACTTCAATTTTAGCAAAATAGGGGATCAAAGTCCATTTAAGTCAAGTATTTTTGAATAATTTAATTTATATACACAGTCGGTGTAAATTTTTACATTGTTAATCAATCATTGTTGTTAGGGTATTGGAAACACTTGACAAAGTAAAACGTTTTACATTGACGACTACCAGTCCAAAAATTTGATATTTTTTTCAAAATTAACTTTGGAATCTTTATTATTTTTTTTTACAATATTTTTGGAATCAATTTTGGTTGGCGTTACTTATGGCCATTGTATTAATATTAACTATTAGGCTGTACATGAACATATTGTTGTGACTTGACATAAGGAATAGTCAATGACTAAATGAACATACATAAAATCAAAAAGATTGCAAGTATATATAGTCCTTTACAACGAACATAATTGAATGAATGAGAAATAAAATAGAGTAGCCTTAGCCCAAACATTCTGCATTAAACCCACCTTTATACCTTTAAATCGGTGGTGATTAAGCTCTCTTTTAACTATCTTCCATCACCTCATTAATCATGATCATACATTCATCTTCACAACATAACACGTTACATGTACCCTCCAAAGTGAACAAAGACAAGTAAACATCATAGAATTTCAAAACATGAAGTATCCACGTACTATAACCAGTAATTTTTGGAGTTTTGTCTTGTCTTTTTTTTTTCTTGGATTCAGATACCATAAAGATGAATAAAAGTGAAATCAGTATTGCACTCTTGTGTTACAAATTTCCAGGATGGAATTACAACCATCTATATTTGTGAAAGATTCTACTTTTTCAAAGAATTCCTTTTGATGGTTTCATAACCGATTATTTTTAGCTTTCAGTCTTCAAACTCACGAATCAACTTTTTGAAAAGTCCTCTTACTATTTGTTTCAAATCTTCAATGTATTATAAATTAATTATCAAGATGATTAAATAAAAAAAATCAGATATTTTGTTGTTGCTTAATTCTTTTTTTGTTTCGTAGTCAGCAGAATACACAGTTGTTTCTGTAAAATATCATTTTCCATACATGCATGTTTAAATTCTAAAATTGCTGATTAGGGCCTGATATTAATAATATTTGTAATAGTCATAATTGACCAGATGTTATATATCTTGTCCTTTAGAATTTTTTTCATCTTCACTTACCTTATGGACATTTGGTATATTCCATTAAGTTGGCAAATTAAAGCCTGAAATGCTGCCAATCAATGCTGAAGTATAATAAATCAATTGGCTGAATGTTACAGAATAACCTTGCTAACAAATAGACAATGTTACGACCCTCTTTTACCTAGTCTATCCAACAAATGCAGAAGGTAAAGGAAAATGAGAAATGGTCTTTGATTCAAGAATCAGTGGCAGTAAAAAGTGAGCAAGTTTCATAATCTTGATTGAATCAAATATAAAATACTTCGCCACTTTGAAGAAGATAAGCACCTTTCACAGTGTTATTGTATAAGAGAATCTTGTTGAATTTTGATCCTAACTAAGCGGAGAACTTTTGCCTTAAATTCAAGCCCTCCTCCAGAATAGACTTTGAATTTTCAAAGGAGCATACTTTAATCAAAAAATAGAGTTGTATTTTATTTATTCCCCTCAAAAAAAAAAAATTATTTGCATTTCTTTATCTATGACATAACTTTCTCATTCCAATCCATATTATGTTTTTTTGTTAATATATTATGTTTTTATATTTTTAGAAATTCTAATTTTAAAATGTATTAGTAAAAGTCTACGAGAATGGAAGTGAAATTTGACATGTCACAAGACAGGAAGTAGTTTTTGAGTGTTTACAAGAAGCACATGCTTAGGATTTTCTTCTCGCAATCCCTATTGATGGGTTAGGCCAGCATATCTCACTAGTAGAGTACCGTACTATTCTCAGATATCGCCTCATGATTTCACTATTTCATGTTGATGAGGTGTGTTATGTTTGTCGTAAGGCATCTCTATGGATACTTTAGAGAGCACACAATTCATTGTAAGGTGATTCTCGGCTATAGATACATACATGATTTTGTTAGAGATGTCCTTCTTGATATATTAAGGCGCGCAGGATTATCAGTGAAGAATGAGACACATGTAAACTTCTTGCTTGACCCACTAGGCGAAAGATTGACGCTTAGACCAACAGATGTTATGGTGTACGGGTGCATAGGGTGGAAAACATGCATGTGTTCACTTGATTGAGGTTTCATCACTTGTGGGATTAAGGTCTGGGCTTTTATGGGGGGCAGCCAATGCTTAAAGTTGCGTCAAGTAAAGTTATCAAACATTAGAAAGGGTGTTCTGACAACCAAATGTTTTTATACAATTTGTGCTTGACCCTTTTGACTTCCTAGCATCAGGTTGTTGACATTCTACATATAGTTCAAAGGCTCATGCATAGCAATATTATGTCTTCTAGGTCCATTAATGTTGTGTTTACGATGATAAGTTTTGTCATCCAAAAGAACTTAGTGGCGCGGCTTATTGTCTGTTTCCCTTTAATATTCATTCATTCAAATTGATAGAGTACATTGATACAATATAAATTCAAAGTCACTAAGAACAAAAAGAATGAATCTGCGAACAAACTCATATCATCCGTATTAATAGCATAAAACGGAAGAGTATTTGTGTCTATAAATTTGACTATATTCAAGTATCTGATACTCATGTCTCCGGATCTGTAACACCAAAGTCATTAATTCGATATGCACTTGCTCAAAGCTATTCTTTCAATCTGAATCAAATAAATGTTGCAGTAAGACGGAAAAACAAAACCACACCGCATAAAGATGGGAAATCAAAACAAACAAAGTTGTGTAAAGACGACAAAATTACAAAAACAAACGAAGGACAACTGAAAATATGTGGATATAACTTATTTAACTATAACATAAGGAAAAACAATTCGGATGGGTGATTTTTAGTCAAAATTGACCCTAAATCACCCATCGCTAGTAGATAAAAAGAATAAAGGTGGTGATGGCTAGAATCTAGTCTGCTTACCCTTTTTTTTTTTACAAAAATGTCTACTTATTTTTTATTCATGTGTAATTTTCACATATTAAAAATAATAAACATATAGAAAGTAGAATATAAAAGCAAAAACAATCATTTTTAATAGAAACCAGAATGGGAAATTATAATCCTTCAAAGTACTCTAATCCTTCAATTGGTTTTGATCACATGCTCCACCGTTCAAACTTTACACAAGAGATATGATCTCGTACTAAACCACGTAAGAAAATGGCCATTCTTAAAATCGTGTCAATTATCAACTCACGAATATAATTTGTATTTGAATCGGAAGATTTTGATTTATGATCTCGCAATAAGTGATACAGAAACACAAACAACATTTCGTGTTTTTATGTTGTTGCTATAAGATCAAGAGCTTAATAGTTAAAGATGAACCAACTTAATGAAGTAAAGACATTAGGGATAAAATTCGATTGATTTTACTTCTAATACAACCCCTATTGGGGTAAATTTTAAGGTTCCGAAACACCATTCAAACACTTTGGGTATAAAAAAATACTTCTAATGCAGCCTCAATGTTAGAAACACATTGGGGTAAATTTTAAGGTTCCGAAACACCATTCAAACACTTTGGATATAAAAAATCATCAAATCTCTTGATCACATAAAGTGGTTCGAAAAAAGGGTGGAATTAGGTACAAAGACCAATTTTTTGTAACCATTATGTCTTTTTGGTTGACTACTACCAAATTAATTAATGGGTCTTGTTAACGAATAAATCTATAACAATTTTTAAGATTTTAAATTGGAAAATGTTAATTTTTTAAATTCGAACATTTTTTAAGACCTTTAAATGATAATTTTTTTAGAAAAATATGTGTAATCAATGTAATGAAAATCGAAATTAATGATTTTTTTAGAATCCTTAAATACTACCCAAGGAGACTCGTTAACAAGAACATTTTAAATTTTGAAATTATTTTTTTAAACAATCAAATATTACAAATTTCAATGCCTTAAATACCGAAACAGGCATTTTCCTTAATTAATTAACATCACCCTCCTCCGATAGAAATATGTCTACTTTTTTTTTTTTTGACAAGAGAAATATGTCTACTTTTCCACCAAAATAATCTATTTTTCAAAGAATCTCTAAGATTGACTCTACCGGTAGTACCAAAAAGGCGAAAAAGCACTTTGTAGACAGTACAAGAGAGGAAGCTTTGATTTTTTCATTTCGGAGTAAGAGAGGAAGCTTGACGTTGCTTCAGCAAAATATTCCTCTAAATTCAAGTAATATAGTTTACACTTAAAAAAAAATCACTCTTAGCCCAAAAATTAATTCAAAACTGCTCAAAATTATTTTGATGTTCCGTAAAGAATAAAGTGTCATCTACGAATTGTAAGATGTTGTAACGCAAAAATTCTTTTACTTTAAAGTTTTTGAAATCATTTGTTGTGAATTCGTAACTATAACTCATACCAATAAATTTAATGTATGGAGCAAAAGAAAAGTAATAAAATCAAAATAGGTTCAAGTGACAACAACAACAAATCCAAATATAAGTGTGAAGTGAAACCACAAGCATAACTAAAACAACAAAGATAAGAGAGTAAAGAAAATCAACACAACATATTTGTCCCAGTTCGGACCAATATAATCTATGTTCGGAGAGAGTAGCTCTTCAATCCACTATGAAAATAAGTGATACAAAGAGATTATAAGAAATTAGATTCCGCTTATAAAGAACAACCCTTAATTTCTACTTATTTTTCAAGTTGCTCCATTCCACAATGAGATCTCACTACCTAAAGTGTTTATTAAGAATTTCACAATCCAAGAATGTCACTACAATCAATCCTTAATTAGCCTATAAGTACCTTAAAAGTTCTCTCATTTGATTTGACAAGATTACGTTAAAAATGATTGATTAAAGTTTATATAGTACTCAGACCCCGAGAAAATCACGCCACAATTGTCTCTAATCGTGCGTGATTCACTTTCATACAATGTAGTGTTTCAAGCTATAGGCAAAGTTGTGTCGGGATTTTTGACAAACTGAAACCCAAAAATTAGCTAATTAAGTTAATCGTGCGATCCAGAAGCTTCATCATCAAATTTTGAACCAATTTCAATATTTTCCATTTCTACCACCTTTCGAAACAAATTTGTTAATCCTTCCACCGCAATTAGGTATAGGAATGGGAATGAGAGGATATCCTTATCTCAATCATTTGCCTACTATGAATTTCGATGTTGGACTTCCATTTACAGGAATTATAACATTGTACTGTGGTTTAAAACTTTAAATCTAGACTACATCCTATTGATAAGTTGTACATACTGTATTTCAATTGCATATTGCATAGATTTGTGTTATCCTACATTTAAATGATTGTACAGTACACAATCACAACAAAATCTTGCATATAAATGTTGTTTAACTAGCATTAGAAATATACTTCTAACTTACAATGCTCATAAAATTAGAAATAGAATCATGTTTATGTTTTAACTATGATTCGAATGTTGCAATGAATTCTTATGTTTTTAGAAGTGCAAAATTTAAGCAATGTCTGTGACCAACAAAAAAAATTAAGCAAAGACTTAGAAGGACGAAACTTATAATAAATTTTATTTAAAATTCATGAGTTTTATTCAGATGGACCTAACAACAAAGACAATGCATCTCTAAACAACAATCAATTTTTTCGATATCTAAACAACAATTATATTTTCGATTGAAATAACATTGATCTAAATCATAACACAACAAAAAGTTTCCAAAGTTTAAGACAACATTAATTTGATCAACCGAGTGCATCAATCTTGTTATCAATCTCCTTCATATTTTTCTCAATGAGCTTATCAAACTCTTTCAAATCCGAAACGGACAAACTATCCGGCAGCTTTTTGTTTTTCATGTATCCAATCATAAGAACGTTCAACTCCTTCTCACGATTGTCGTGCCTTTGCTTTTGAAGATGTTCCCTGGCTTTGGTAATCCTCTGCAACAAGAAGCTCTCTTGGTTCACATTCTTTGTTTCATCTTTCACCGATGAATTTTGATACCTCTCAATCACTTGTTTAGCCTCCTCTAGATCTGGCCACACCTCTGCTTTAGAATCAAAAGGACTGGAAATTATAGCACAAGCTGGAATACCGCATAGAATGGTGAGTTCGCTCACCTTTTTGATGATACCCTTTTTTCTTTTCTTATAGGTTGCCTTTCTTGCCGAATCATCAGAGATAAAAGCAAGTTTCACCTTCTTCCTAGTCATGGCTTGCAATGCAGCTCCAAAGAAAAAAGTGAGGTATTAGAATATTTTTTGCACTATTTCTCTTGTACCTTGTGGGTTTTATAAAGACCTATGCCGAACGGAAACATATCTATGATTAACCGCGTGTAATAAATTATCGCACTTTAATGCATTGCTATTATAATTCAATTATTATACATGGACAATGCTAAAAAATTCTACAAATATATCAAATCATATCTCTTTGTTAATATTTTAGAAAATAATATTAGGACATAACACAAATGTAAAATATGATTCATTTCTATATAATAATAATATGCCAAATATGAATATTCTATATTAGGGGGTTGAAAAACTGCAAATGAATTATAATTTATTTGTTTATGATTCGTCATTTATGGGACTTGACTTTGTAATTTCAGGACAAAGTTCAAAATTCTATATTGAGAATCTACCAAAAAAAATTCTATATTGAGATAATTGTAAAATATTCATTAGTGTACTGTTGTTGGGTATATTCTGACCACCAATTGTTCCACCAAAAATCGAATCTTTTGTTGATTATAATTTCACACATACTCGTATATGCTATACTATGTTGATGGAGGGATAAAATATATTATTATAAGAAATATTCATTTTTCTGATTTATTAAATAATTGATGTATCTAGTTTATAATATAGTCCAGATACATCAGTTATTTAATGAATTTAGAGATTGAATACTTACTTATAATAGTGATCGGGTGAAGTATATAATAAATTGACTATATTCACATTATTGAATGGTTTAAAATTCAATGATTTAAGAAAGGATAGTCAAATTTCTATCCAAAGAAAAAAAGAGGTGGTCAAAGAACATATACATAAAAAAATAAAAAAAATAAATACTACCATATGAGAATTTCGTGCATATCTTGTTTGCATACAATAAGAATTAGATATTCCCAATTATATTCCTTTCAAAAAAAATATATTCCCAATTATATTATTCAATTAATTTTATTTTCCTCTAAAAAAAATATTTTATATGATACAATTGAGTTTTAATTTTAACGGGTAAAAATTAAAGCTTTTGTTGACCAAAAAAGTTAAAGCTTTTACATATTTGCTTTTTTTTTCCTTAGATACAATGGTAGACACCGCTGAAACTTACGCATATAATTGCAAAATCATTGGTTCATATCCATTAAAAGTGTTCAAGCAAATATTGACATTGACGGTTGAGATAAGTCTTATATTCTATTTTGTTTTTTCTTTTTGTCTGTACGTTAAGTGGCAAACCTACCTATAGATAAAAAAAATTGTTTAAAAGGCCTAACTCAAGTTGCAATACCGATATTGTTACATCAAATGCATAATTTACACACTCTATCTACTTACATAAATAATCCCTAAAAAAATCAACTTAAGGTGAATAAGTTTTTTGTATTATTCACTCTAAAAAAATAAAAATAAAATGTATTATACATATATCACAGCCCAAAAGTAAGATATTATTAACAAATTGGACAAGAAAAAAATATTATTAATAATTATGATATTAATGATATTTTAGAATTAGCACAAGTATGATTTAAAATTTGTTCTTTGAGATTACAATGTCAATTTAATCATATATTAACAAATTTATTCTTTTAAATCGACTATATAATTTGACTAGATATTTAATTATATATTATTTAATCATATTTTAACAATAATCATATGTTATTTTTACAATAATACCTAGTCAAATAATATATGATCAATTATATTTTAACAATGTCGATTTAATCATATATCAACAATAATCGAATTTTAATGTTGATTTACAATGTCAATTTACCATCCTTAAATTTATTCTTCTAGTCATGAACATTTTTGTTATTTAAATATTTCCCTTTATTACATGTTTTATTGTTTTATTCTTATTGTAAAAGATTTTATGTCCTATCACTTACATCTCATTTGAGTTTATGAAATAAAGAATCAGAGCTTTATAAAATGATCATTGGTATATCACTTACTTAAAATAAATTCCTCCTTACTATTTTTTTTTTTTGTTAATATCTCAAATAGTCCTAGGACGATGTCCGAAAATAACCCTCATAAAATAAAAAACACAATTTTCAACCCTATAAATTTAGATTCTTCATATTTTAGCCTTTTACGTATGCTATTTTCAAACGTCACTCACCCAAATTACAAAGGCTATTTGAGAAATATTTTTTAATAGGATAAGGGTTAATTATGAAGAATCTAAAATTACAGAGTTAAAATATATGTTTTTATTTTTATAGGAATCATTGTCACACCTCATCCAAATTACAGGTTCTATTTGAGGTACTAACCCTTTGTTTAAATATAACTAACATCTCATTGGTGTGTTCATATCTCGTCAAATTTCATTAATATAATTATTTTTCAATTAAAATTTTGTAATTACAATTTGTTTTAGGCTAAAATATGCTTTTGGTCCTTGCAAATATAACGAGTTTGGGTTTTGGTCCCTGGTAAAAAAAAATTGAAATCGGTCCTTGGAAAAAAATTTGTTTTTTAAAATGGTCCCTGGGCCCACTTTCTTACTGATTTGGCACAATTTTGATTAGGTGGCGGTTGCTGACTGTGCAAACACGTATACGTGGCATCCAGATGACAATTATTTTATTTTTACTATTTAAAAATAATTTTAATAAATCAGAAAAAATATTTATGAAATTAAAAAAAAAACATTTATTTTTTGAAGGAATCTCTCCTTCATATCTGTTAATTAATTTGTTGATTTCATAGATCTCTTCTTCATCTTTTCTCCACACATAGTGTTCATCTTTTCTCCTATCAGATTTGTAACCACCCTATTCCTCTCTTTCCCAGTGGCGGAGCCATGGGTGGCAAAGGGGGAGCCACCGCCACCCCATCTTAAAAAAAATAATTTTTTTTTACCTTGGAATCCCTTGACGTGCTTGAGGATGGTCGGAATCGAAACCGGAATTTGATGAACGTTGTAACGATCGCGGAAAATCATGAAAAGTGTGAAATTGTAGGCGTCAGCTGCTTCTGTTCATGTTGTTTCAGAGTTGTTGTTTGCGGGTCAGATCTACAACCCATTTTCTTATAACGATGATGTGATTAAATCCATAATATACAACACGTGAAAGGCACATGCGCTGATGACTAATGTTCCTTCTTTTTTTTTATTTTTTAAACTCGCTATATTTGCAAGGACCAAAAGCATATTTTAGCCTTTGTTTTATCTTTCCCATAAATCAAGAAATCAAGAGAAATGATAGTTTGAAATCCCAAATAAGTCCCTATACAGTCGACCTCTAATGAAATCAAGTAAATAATCCCACTAAAATAGATCTAAATATTTGAGGTGTAACTCATTGATAAGAGCTTAGTTGTATTTGAGTTTGAATCCCCTCGAAAAAGTAGTAAATTCGTCATTAATACCACTTTAGTAAATAAAAAAAATTCCCCCTTCCACAAAACTCATTGTCAATATCATAGTAACATTATTTGCACCAACGTTCAAACGGGTACCCTCACTCTTTTTATTGCGTTAATGTTAGTAAATTACGAATAATATTTTATATGAAATTAATTAGATTTTGATTAAGTTATGTAATGATTTCCCATAGGAATGTTGAGGAGATTATAAATATCTTTTACACAAAATTTTTGAATTTTTCAATAAAAGATTAGTTAAATAGATATAAGCACAAAAATCTTAACAAACTAAAATAACAAAAATCCTACACTAGAAATCAAAATTTGAACTCAATTTTTGCAGATACTTCTATCAGAACTTGTACAATGTACTTTCAATAGTAGCCAGATCCAAGGATATCTTGTTATTTTACAAAGGAAGTATTATATGGACATTCCTGAAGAAAAATGTTTGTTGAATGTCAAGCCAGTTGATACACCTATGGATTCAAATGTTTAACTTCTACCTAATCAATGGGAGCCTCTATCAGATTCAGGGAGATTTAAGTGATTAGTTGGAAAATTGAATTATCTCATAGTCAGTCATCCAAACATTTACTTTAATTTGCAGTTAGTGTGGTAAGCCAATTTTTAAATTTCCCTTACCAAAAACACATGAATAATGTAATTTTGGATTCTTAAATACATCAAATGTGCTCTAGGAAAAGGTCTTATTTACGAGGATAAAGGATATACTCAGATAGTTGGTTACTCATATCTTGATTGGGCAGGCTCATCCATTGATAGATGATCCATTTATGGTATTGTGTACAAGTTGGAGGAAACCTAATATCCTAGAAGAGTAAGAAATAAAATGTAGTTGTAAGATCAAGCGTTGAGGCAGAATGTAGGGCTATGACATTAATAACATGTGAGCTCTTGATTGAAGTAGTTACTCAAGGAAATTTGAAGAAACACGACAAGTGACACTTATATGTGATAATCATGTCGCGTTTCATATTGCCTCAAATTCAGTCTTTCATGAGATGATCAAACATATTGAGATAGATTGTCACTATGTCAAAGAGAAGATTGAATCAGATGATATCTTCACAAACTTTATTAATTCAAATGATAAGTAGGTAGATGATTTAATTTTAGAAAACTCCTACGAGATCCTAAATAGTTAGAAGATTTTTTGATAAGTAGGTAGATGATTTAATTATATAGTTAGAAGATTTTTTTTTCTTAATGTAATATTGTTTTGAACCGACCAAATATCAAATCGACATGATAATAGTCCATTCACAGGGTAAGGTTCAATAAGGCGTTAAGTCCAATACTCTATATAAGAGACACACCGCTACCAATTAATGCATGTTCATTCACTTTAAACCTTTCACTTACCTTGTTCACTTACATAGCGTCCTACAGTCTTTTGGAGGTACATTCACTTTTCATTTCACCATTGACGAAGCTTCTTTCATAGATTATGGCAAATTCTCTAAGAACGGAGAAACTTCTATTATCGATCCACTTAGATCAAGATTTTGGTTATACTTAACAAGATATATACTCTTTCCAGTCACATTTATAAGGAAAAAAACTTTTTATTTTTTGAAAGAAAAAAAAAACTTTTTATGTTCACTGAATAACTAATATATCTAGCCTATGTATAGATTAGATACATTAGTTATTTAATAAACCTAAAAAGTTGTTTTTTTTTACTTATAAACAATATAATTAAAACCGAACTGGACTGTTCAACCAGTTGAACCGGGAACCAGACCCATGTCCGGTTCGGTTGACCACAAAAACCGCATGTATACAAAACCGGGTCAACAACAGGAAAACCGTTCAAAACCCGTAAAAAACCAGGAAACCGCCGGTTCAGACGGTTTTGGAGGTCTGACCGATTTTTTTTTCTTTTCTGGTTTTGTTATCGATATGTTCCCATTCACACGAATTTATGTTTAAAGATTTGTAAAATATGGCCTTTTAAAATCATTTACTTTCAATTACGACAAGATTCAAATGAGGAAAATGCGTTGCTTAAATATGAAATGATTATGAAAGGTAAGAAACAAAATTGCAAACAAGAGATCGGAAGGGGGAAAAAAGGAAGGGGAAGAAATTGATTTTGTTGAAGTTTCCATGGAAGCATCAATAATTATGCAAGAGAAGAAGAAAAAAAATGGGAGAAAAAGAAGAAGAAGAAGAGTGAACCCATGGAGAGCAATGCTAAGGACAAACTCTCTGTCACACTCTTTTTAACACACTCTCACTCATTCATTGGTCCACGTCACTAATATTTTAACATGATTTACCGGGTTACCAGTTGTGCCTGTTTTACAAAAACATAACAACGATCTGTAAAAGCCAAAAGCCCAAAAGGGTTCTTCTCTATCGCTTCAATTCTTACTACCTCAACAACACAACCTTCAAAAAACTTCTTGGATCTGTTTATGAAAGAGATGAAACAAAAATACACAATTGTTAAAAAAAGATTTCTTCTTCCATGGAGTGAATCGATATGTATTGCCAATTTATTGTTTGTTTTGAAGATATGAATTTACAATTCACACCCATCACCTAGTTAATTCAAAGTTTAGATGGAATTGCCCTTTCTTTCAATCCGAGAGACAATGTTCTATTTTTTTACCCATTGACATTCACCCATGAAAAACAATGGTTGTTAGAATACTAGCTTGTGGGGACGAAACCAAATGGTGTATGAGAAAGTGTAAAAAAATTGAAACTGTTATCAATTATTTGCCACCACCAAACAGTTATGGATTTCAATTAATAAGCCTAGTATGCATTTAAAACCGCTACAAAGTTTCAAAGGTCAAACAAATCAACAATTTTAAAAATTGAAGTGTACAAGAAAAAGGAAATTTTGGGTAATCATTATTGAATGAAGTTTGTAGCGCAGAAGCTCTTTAGAACGAAGGACCAAGGAAAGGGGCGGTTGAAAGATTGTGCAATGAAGAGGACGATTCGAAACAAGTAAAAAAATATATACATATAAAAAAAAATATGCAGGGAACATGTACAACCGGTGAACAGGCGAAGGTTAAAAAAGAAATTGATGATGTGGACCAATGAATGAGTGTGTCAAAAAGAGTGTGACAGAGAGTTTGTCCTTGGCATTGCTCATTATAACAAATATTAACCCAACGAAGATTGTAAAAAAATAGCGCGAAACACCAATGAAACTACAAATTTGATCAAAATACTTTTAATGACTACTTTGCAAGAGCGAATTGAACATCGTATGGATACATACCAATAGTTACTTGCAGCAACACAATATTTTTTTTTGGACAAGAGCAAATTATGCACTATCAATATAAGAATTCTACTCTTCTCCCAACAAGTTTTGCTCCCACCCAACCAAACTGACCAAAATACTCATGCGCTAGTTAACTAACACATGTGTAAAATTCTACGTTAGTACTCACATAACGTGACTTAAGTCACGCTAGTGTAAAACACTGTGTGAGTTAACTCACGCCCAGTCTGTGCAGCAAGCCAGAACTGGCAGAGACCTCTATTTTTCATTCCTTCATTCATTCATACATTCTTTCAGTCAATTGCATACATTTTTCATCATTCATTCAATCAAGCATTCACTCATAATTAAATTACGAAAAATAACAGAATAAAATAACGAAAAATGTCAGAAAAACGCTAAAAAACGCAAATGTAATAGGATCACATCCAAATCCGACAAAATGTCATAAAAAACTACAAATGTACAAAAGTCATAATGCCAAAACCCTACTACCGTGGACTCATACTCCTCCTCTGCGAAGCCGGCATCTGTTCCAGCATGCTCCACTTGGACTGTATGCCCTGCATCAAGCGAAGAACCTCCTCTGGATTAGCAAACACATTAGGATGCCCCATTGCAATGTCCACTCTGGCTGTGATGTTGCTGATGATCTGGTATGGGTCGGGAGGATGTCTGGCTAACTGCTGCTCAACAATAATCATATTTGGTAGTGTTTTGAAAGTGAATGAGGTTGTGTTCTGTTGCTGTGTTATATGGCTTAAGTCACATAGTATGACTTAACTCACGTGGCGTGACTTAAGTCACACAGAGCCGTATAGCACACGTGAGTTAACTCACGCAAGGGTATAATAGTCAAATCAGTTGGGCGCAAGTGAATTTTATTGGGTAAAGAGCAAAATTCTCAATATAATTGGCGTGTCTGGAGTTTGAACTCCAACTCACTGTATATTACAATACAAGAAACTCTTGCATAGTCACGATTCTAAATTAAAAATAGTTGGGCAAACATACACAAATGAAAAAAATTAAAAGAGAAATAGATTAGTCACATAATTTTTTTACTTTTATTTTTAAATTTTTCTTATTTAAGTGTGTGTACATAAACATATTTTATTTGCGTTTGTGACCAACTTAAACTCTCTCTTATACTCCATCTGTCTCACAATAATTGTCTCTTTACCATATTTTCTTTTTCTCAAAATAATTGTTACTTTAGAAAACCAATGCAACATTTATTATTATTTTTTCCATTATTATACCCTTATTTATTGAATTTCATCCGACTTAACTAATCCACTAACTACAATTAATAAGAGTGTTTTGGTAAATGATACTAATTTTACCATCAAAATCAACACAATTAGTCATTTTCTTAATAATTGTGCATAAACCTTAAACGACTACATCCTTCGGTCACTATTATAAGCAAAACTTTGCATTTTAGATTCATTCATTTAATGATGTATATGATCTTTATTATATACCACATACATCATTTAATGAATGAACCTAAAATACAAAATTTTGCTAATAATAGTGATCGGAGGGTATATTATTTGGAGATGGAGGAAGTAATACATTGTATCTATCAATCAAGTGTATACAATTAATACTAAATTATTCTTTTAATATAAATGCATTCGTACCAAACAAAAAATTGATTTTAAAATATAGGTGGGGTGCCAATACAGCTCACTTGCCAGTTTATTTTTTAAAGGAATAC
>Ga0228711_1005262_pt1 | contig 19749 bp, 11 predicted proteins | sample MedpolnodulmetaG_2_FD_177996 | JGI IMG/M metagenome (GOLD analysis project Ga0228711, IMG submission 177996) | Root nodule microbial communities from Medicago polymorpha collected in Santa Monica, California, United States - brown nodules | ecosystem: Host-associated > Plants > Roots > Nodule... | reverse complement strand
CATTGTGATGTTTTCGGGTCGTTATGGCAGCATATCAGGTCGTGGATTGGTGTGTCTGGAGTGGATCCCCTTACCTTAACTGATCATTTCATCCAATTTATACATTCTACAGGTTCATCAAAGTATCGCAGCTCGTTTCTCCAAGTACTTTGGCTCCTTTGTGTGTGGCTAATATGGGGAGAACGTAATAATCGGATCTTCAACAACGTAGAAACGCCTATTTTACAGCTTTTAGATAAAGTAAAATTTCATTCTTTGTGGTGGCTAAAAGCTAAAAACACTACGTTTGTGTATGGCACTCAGAGTTGGTGGTCGGACCCTATGCGGTGCTTGGGCCTCGACTGACCATAGTTTTGTAAATATATTGTATGACACTTGTTTGGTTGGGGTGTTCTCGTAGGTACACCTTGTACTGATGAGACTACATCGTCTTTTTTAATATATCCCATTTTGATCTCTTAAAAAAAAAAATTCATACAATTATTAACAGAATATTTTAATTTTATCATAATTTATTTCAATAGTTTATTTTTTTTACTCCCTTAGTTCCTTTTTAAGTGTCGCTTTAAAATTTTAACAAAAAAATAGCTTAGTGTATTTTTGCACATTTATTTTCCTATTATACCCTAATTTTAATCCACTAATAATTTTTTATTTTTTTGCATACACTTTATCTTTCCAATAAATTTAAGATGTAACAAAAAATTGTTAGTTACTACTATCTCTCTCCAACATGAATCCAATATGCTCATTTGCTTTGCTGAGCACACTGGGTTAAAAAATGCTTTCCATGCTGAATTGTTGGGTGCAATGAGAGGCATTGAGTTAGCAAATCAATTTCATTGGAACAATCTTTGGCTTGAAAGTGATTCTGCTTTGGTGATAAATGCCATCAAGAATAATGCTCTAGTGCCTTGGAGTTTAAAGAACAAATGGGACAATTGTATCTAGACTACAAAATCTATGAATTTTTTGGCCACTCATGTTTATAGAGAGGGCAATATTTGTGTTGATGCCCTAGCTAATGCAGGTCTTTCCATTAATCATCTCACGATTTGGATGCAAGTTCCTAATTGCATTAGAGAGTTTTATGGTAAAAACAAATTAGGGTTTTTTAGGTTTGTAAATTTTTAAGGAGGTTTTGGTGCATGTCCCCCTCCTTCTTTGTTTTGCTTCTTTTTGAGTGATATATTTTTGGTAGTCTAGCCCTTTGCTAGCTACCTTGTTTTGGTTATAAAAAAAATACTATCTTTCTCCAACAAATTTCTATTTTTTTGCGCGTTTTGTCTTTCTCCCATAACAAATAATTTTCACTTTTCTAAATATTGTGCATATCTCTTGAATTTTTTAACAAGTACACTCATGTTATTTATAGAATTTTAACTCTTCATAGAACTATTATCATAGGTAACAAAATTTTGTTTAAATTTGAAGATAACAAGAAACAATTTTTGTTTTAAAACAAAACAAACAAACTTTGTTTAAAATAACAAACTTTAGTTTTTCAAATATATAGAATTAATTAGTTTTATTTAAAATATAAGAATAATTGACAAAGAGTATAATTGACAAATCATACCCTTAAAATAACAAAACGACAGTTAAATAGGAACGAAAAAATCACCCTAAAGAGACACTTAAAAAGGAACACAGAGAGTAATATTCAATGTTTTTGTCGCTTTCAAATTTGTTTTGAATATTTTTAAATTTTGAATAATATTTATTTTAATTTGATATAAATATACCGATGTACATTTTTTTAATGTTTTTATAATATTATGTTTTTAATTTAAATAAATTTATTATTTTTTGAATTTTTTAAATATTTTATTCATTAATTTTTATGTAGCATAAATATTTCAACAACCTAAATCCTTATTTATTATTTTTTTTAGGTCTGCAGCAACTTAATCTAATAATTTCCCTCTAAAATTCTGCATTAGGTTAGCATCAATTTAACCTAACAAATTTCATCTAAAATGCAGCGCACCAATTTAACCTAACAAATTCACTCTAAAATGCAGCAATCCCTAATATTTCTCCTCACCGATGTGCTTTTCATTCCCATCATGTTGTGTCATAGTTTGTATATCCTTATTTATTAATTTTATTAGGTCTGCAGCAACTTAACCTAATAATTCACTCTAAAATGCTGCATTAGGTTAGCAACAATTTAACCTAACAAATTCCATCTAAAATGCAGTGCACCAATTTAACCTAAATAATTCCCTCTAAAATGCAGCAATCCCTAATATTTCTCCTCACTGATGAGTTTTTCATTCCTATCTTGTGGTGTCATCGTTTGTATATATCTATTGTTTCTGTAGACTTTTTTTTGACAAGTTGTTGTACACTTATTTAATTCTTTTACAAACAGAATACCCTAATTTTCATGCAAACTCGGCTACCCTAATAGTATAACTTACTGATGTTTATTATTGTTTATAGGACCCGTGCGTTGCACGGGTCGAAAGTCTAGTATCTATTGTTTCTGTAGACTTTTTTTTAGGTTTTCAACAACTAAACTTAGAAAATTCCCTCCAAATGATCCGCATTAATTGCTAAGTGCTAACCCTAATTATGTATTTCCTTCCAACTCTTCTTAAATTTGAAATTCAAATTTTTTTGTTAGGAACGATGAACTGCATTAAATTACATCTATTGCTATACCCCTTGGAAAATACACAGCTCTTCAACCAAGCACACATCTTCAAACTAATTAATGCATTGTATAAGATCTCTTCTTTTTCTTCTGTGTTAGATGAAGTGGTAAACCACTGAAATTAAACTCACACAGACTGTCTTTTTTTTTGTCTTAGATGAAGTGGTAAACCATTGAAATTAAACTCACACAGATTGTGAGGTCTCGGGTTCGAACCCGAATCATGACGCCCGACCTTACAATTTCGACATTTGTCAGTTGAGCTAGGACTTCTAGACGTATAAGATCTCTTCTATTATTAAATTCTATGATATATGCAGATATGATATGTATTTTGTTCGAAAAATATATCATTACTTTGAGTAAATATCAAAGTGTAATTATTCTTTTTAAAGCAATTGAAGTGACTTTGTTTTCATGTTAGTAGAAATTTAAAACAATTATTACAAGTCAATTTTTGATGTTTAACTATAAAAGTAATAAATAAAATTGACTCGTGCAACAATATAATATTGTATTCTTTTTATCTTTGTTTTTTAGAATTTAAAAAAAATGAGAAGATAATGCCCCAATAATATATTGTGATAAAAAAAAACAGTGTTTAATTGATTAATTTTTCAAAACTAAAATGTAAAATTTGATAAGATTCAAGTGTTATTGAAGGACATAGTAAAACAAATTTGATTGTAATATTGTATCTCTAATACATCTAATTTGCGTTTATTGATCGACACATGATCTTACGGTTTAACGATTATTCATTTGTCTCTATTATAGTTGACAAGACTCGTGCGTCGCACGGGTCAAAAGTCTAGTATATTATATATTTTTGCTTTGTTTTGTTTTTGTTATATCTTATCTATTAAAACTTAATTTTTATAATTGCTTAAATTATCTGTTACTTCTTTTTATTTATCATTTAGCATCATGTTCCAATTCAAGCTTTAAGTATGAATCTAGGTTCTTTTTGTTTTATTTCCATTTTCTTAATGTTGTTTTATTTTACTTTATCATAGTTTACTTCAATAAATTTTTTATTTTTTATTATTTTTCAAATTTTCAGTATATTTTATTTATTATTTTTTATGTAACATAATTGTCTCAACAAACTACATATAATTATATCTTTTTCTATCTTTTAAAGATTTTTGTTATATTTTATCTTTAAAACTTAATTTTTTAAATTGCTTAAATCATTTATTCTTTCTTTATCTTTTATCATATATGCCAATTCAAATTTTAACTACTCACATATTTTTAGGACTATAAAATTAAGGGATATTTACTAAACAACAACTACTCACATAATTTTAGCACAAGTAGAATTACACATTTGAAATCAATCTTTCTCATTCTTTAGGTTTGACAAGTATCACTTTTATAATTTTTATCATACACTTTTTCATATACTATTGATTTTTTTCGAGAAACTTTAGTAACATTACTCACACTCTAAATATAAAATATGGAGATTTAAGATTATGATCATTAGAATGTGAAGAATGCTGAATTTTAAAGAAATCTTATATATTTAATCGATGTCATTTTTATGAATGATGGAGCATGCATCAAATTACTTTTACTAACATGATTTCACATTAACTTAATTATTTTTCTATGCTAATATTATTTAATTTTGTTATTGGTGTTATTCTAGGGGATCAAAATTCAATGCACTGTGTGAAGTAGCAATGTTACGAAATATGAATCTATGTTATTATAAAAAAAAAATAAGTAGCAATGTTACGAAATATGAATCTATGTTATCATATAAAAAAAATATCAATCTACGTTGATTGATGTAATATGTTATGAGATAAAAAATATCTTAATTTATAATAACAACCATAAATTTAAACCAACTTTCTATGAATATATAATATTTTATAAAACTATAACCATTGTGAAGCTGTATAATTTTTTTTAAGGATTTAATTTATATGTCTTTTGTCTATTCATTCGTTATACTTTTTTTTGGGTAACCATGATATAGGTTCACAAATTTCACCATCGTTAAAGATGACTAATCTCCGTCAAGAATCGGTGGGCACAAAAGGTGGGTTCTTCCCTTTCAATCGATTTTTTTTTCTCATACACATGAGCCACGAAACAAACTCATGACCACATGTTTAAAGAGACCCAAAACTTACCACTTGGACTAATTCATTATTGATTTTGTTACACTTTTTATTGCATTGAACATTCATTTTCCTACAATATATTTATCTTTAAGATATTAATATAATTGTAAATATAAATAAATTCAATTTAATATACTTACACGTGCATTTGTGTACACAAACTTATTTAATATCTAACCCGAACAACGTCGGGGCTCTAAACTAGTTTCTTTGTTAAAAAATAATAAAAACAACACTCGGAATACAAGGTGTGGTGGGTGTTCGTCAAATTTCGTTTAACCATTATTCACACCAGCAAGCATTTCTCGTCTCTTATATCATATATGAACTCCTAATTATACATTCAAGCAAACATATGATATATTATCGTATTGTTGATTCTTGCGCCTGGTTCTTTCCATGGCCTTTTGGTTTTCACTGATATATAATGGATTTGGATAATCTCAATGCATTTTAATGATGAGATCATATAGATGACCTCTAAAAAAAAATATTCACAATCGGGAGATCCAAATCTTCATACTACACTACACCACTTTACACCCCTCATCAGTGTCACACAACCGGTCTTCATTATCTCTTCTCTGTCTCATTTAACCTTTTTTATTTTATTTTTTAAATTCAATATATATCATCCAAGGCCTGCCCTTGCTTTAGGCCGATTCCAAATAATTCATCTTCATCCTCCCTTCAAAATCTCTCTATCTAATTGTTTAAGAACTGATCATGCTGGCGAGTCTGACTCATCTGGTACTTGCCAGGGAGGTGAACTCGAAGTTGGGGGTGTAGGTTCTGAATATCAAATTGGTTCTGAATAGCCAGTGGCATGAGATGTGCCACATTTTGATTTCCCATGTCGTTTTCTCTCAGCACACCGCGCTGCGCGCTCGCTACTCGTCTCAACTTCTTGTTCCTACACTTATCAAATTTATTTGTATTTTGATCATTGTAATTATGATTCAATGTATCATGTGATGTTTGACATATGATTGTGAATATGAATTTCTATGCTAACTTTAAATTCTGTAGAATTATAATCTGGTAGAAATTCATATCGTAATTACATTTACCTTGTTGAGTTGATGTTGCAGCATTGTCTTTGTGGCGATTGTATGCGAGCAAATGGCATCACCACGACCTAATTTAGTCATAACAACCAAAATGTTATTGCCGTATATGATTTCAATCATAAACTGCTCTTGGATTTGTCGAGGTTGATACAATTTTGAATGATTACGATAGATTTTTTTAACTGTTTATCTTTCTTCTTGAAGCAAAACTTAGCCTCATTTTATATTATTGACTAGGATACTTAGAAAGACATAAATATTTTGATCAATTTTCAATCTTGTTCATTTAGTATGAATTGCTATTGTTGATGACTCACAAGATAGAAGAAAATTCATGTCACTTGGGTCAACAAAATAGTTAGAAGGAAAAAAAAGGATGTGTGTCACTTGATCCAATAATTTAAGAAATAAAGATAATCGAAAATATTCTTTGAACCTTCTATAAAAAGGGAGCAATAATTGCCAATGATTAGTGCGACACACTCTTTTAGAGCAATGGTCTGAAACACTTGTACCTTTTCTTCTACTATCTTCTAGCACTATTTCCCTTTCCAAGGGATGAGGATTCTCTCATGTTGAAATCAACATGAGGAAATAATGTGAGAGATCATGACCCTTGAAATATAAAGAGGGGAGGGTTTTGGAAATTGAAAAAGAAAGAGGAGAAAAGTTTGTTAAGGGTATGGATTTAAAACATGATAAAACACGAGAATTTTTATTTTTTTTTGAGAGGATCATTTTTCCTTTCCAAGAAATGAATGCTATTCATATTAGATCACACTGCAAATCTCTGTTTCCTGCTGTACCGTTACATTAAATCAATAGTGAAACATCAGAGATTGCAATTCCTTCTACGTTACTTGCTTTACTAATTACATATAGCCAACCATATTATTGATTAGCAAAGTTGTTGAAGTGTTTGTATTAGTATTAAACTATGCACATGTTGAAGAAGAAACCTAGCCTCTTCATCAATGGATTTGCAGCAAAATTAATTTTTAATTATTATACTTATTAATTAAACCGCCTCCTCCTCTTCAAAAAAATTAAACTGCTTGCATTGGTGTGAAAAATGCGCTTCTTGTGCATATTGTGTGCTCAACATGGAAACTCTAACCACATATTGGGAAGTCATTGGAAATCCAAATTCATTCGTGGAATATGATTTACCAACTCAAGAGACATTGCTTGATAACAATACACAGTTTTTTCCTGGCGTAATAGTAATTATCTTCCAGCATAAAATGCAAGTTGTAATATGCATAATTTCCAGCCAACTGTTCAATCTCAACACCAAGTGCCCACGCTCTACAAAGGCCATGGTGAAGCCCTTGAAAACGAGCCCCCAACACACTATTACAATTGCAGCTTTAAATCTTTATCAAGTTATGTGCGTAACAAAAGCAGGGATAACTGCAAGGGGATTTGCGTTCATACAAGAATGCTCGAGGAGACAAGAAAGTGAAATTAGACCAATTTGCTTTAACTCAATTGTTGCTCATGTGATTGAACTGAGATCCGTAGAATTTTTTTTATATCCAAAGGTAACTTCAAATCAACAGAACTTTTAAACATTTGAAAAATGAATGTGTATTTTCTTTTTAAGGATTTGACATCAAAAACTTTTCCTCAATGAAGATGGTTCAATACATAAAAAACGGTTCGTGAAGCTTATCAGTGACATGGAGAATGTTGACATCCATGAACCCTTCAATTTCTATAATCCTTCAAATTATAAAATTTTATAGGAAGTAATTGTTAGGTTGGTTTCTCCCACTACTATAGAATTAATGATTAGTCGTTGTGATTTACCTTGATTCATGTTCTAAATTGCAAATAATTGCTGACAAAGAATTGTTCCACAGGAAATCAAACTCTAACTATCCTGATGAACTATTCGTCCTAGGGGCCAAATCACTTGGTTGATTCATGTTCTAAATTTATCTTGTATGTAGAGTTGTTCAATACGTTCCTTGAATTAATAAACAATATAGTATTTTCTATGATGCATGCGTTAATTACGAAACACATTATAAGAATAGGAAAGCTAATGCATGCTCAAGTGAAGCTCAAGAGTCACATATTACATACAACAGAGAATTCATTGATTACTGAAAAATAACAAGAGTTATACAGATATATAAGATGATGAGAGAAATATTAAAAATACCCCACTTGGGTCTGAAAATAATTCATCAGCCTCGCTTAACAGGATCGAAATTGGAAACACCGATAACAGCACCAAGAATAGCAGTAACCACAACTCCACCAGAAACGATGCTGAGCAAGAAATTCTTGAGAGAAGGTGAAACAGTAGCAGCTTCAGCTACATCAGGAGAAATCATTGAAGCTGTTAATGCAGCTGCAGTTAGCCCTGTCACAATTTTCTCTTTCAAGGATGCTTTCACTACAAACCTTGCGTTACGGTTTGTTGCTGCCACAGACTTTGATGGCTTCAGAGTCAACGGTGCCTTCAAGAATGCTTGAGAGGTTGGTGCCTCTAGCTTCTTGCTGGCACAAGTTAATGGCACAGCCATTGAAATTGTGGAAGTTGAAGCCATTGTTGTTGTTGTTGTTTGTTTGGAGATTGGTGAAATGAGGAGTGTGGTGGGTGTGTTTTGAGAAAGGTATGGTGGAGACTAGGGAGAATTTGAGGTGGGAATATTTTTGGAAGATTTTCCTATGTCTGACGTGGCAACTTCTCCATTGGAAATGAATGGATAAGGTTATCTTTTTTGTCCAATCAATTTGCATGAATAATCTGATGTCTAGATTGGGTTTGTTTTTACTATAGATTGTTCAATAATCCCCTTAAATTGTTTAACCGTCGGATTGTAATTCCTCGACTTTTTTGTGTGTAAATTTCAATTGAGTCGTAATTCTCAATCAACTTTTTTCAAAAACACTTAGCAATTTTGAAATGTCTATTCAATAACCATTTAATGTTTGAAGATTGTTGTTCCCATATCAAAGGGTGTTAGGAAACACTAAGAAAATATCAATATAACCTCATTGACAGTTAACTGCCGATGAATTTTAACCGGCAATAGTTAATTGTCAATGGAATTCAGAGTTAAAGTTGTTATTTACAGGTGTTTCTTAGCATTGTTTGGAGTGTAGACGGCAATCCACTTAATGTTCTAGTCTTCTTGGGCTGAAATTCAGGTGTCCCTTGCCTACAAGTATTTGGGCTCAGTTGATCACTATTTATGCAGCCCAAAATATTAGGGATAGTGACCAAAGACACCCACTTTTTTCATCTTATTCAATTTTTCGTGCGTCCTATGTAGTTCAGACTATAAAATCTGAAAGGAAAAAAAATCCATAAAACCCTCCAATAACACGTTAAGCATTTTGAATTTTATAATTCAAACAGAATGCGCAAGAAACTTATAGGATGGAAAAAGTAAGTGTTATGACCAAAATACTAGTACATTTTCATGGTATAACCTTGCATATGTACCTTGTAGCATTGTTGCATTTTGCACAAGGACGTTTCTGTGCCATGATTAATTAATGTTCTAAGAATGACAAATTTCTCATGTATAATTTAATTTTTTTTTTCCAGAAAAAGAGAAGCTTTTTCCGAAAAGATGATACTCATGGTGTCAGAATCAAATAAACTAAAATCGATTTCCATTGCTTTCTTATCCTACAAGCATTAATCCACGAAAATTGTTGTTCACACATGTGTTTAAGCTGAAACACACCAGGAAAATACCAAAATATCCCTTCGACAGTTAACTGCCACAGAAACTTCGACAGTTAACTACCGCGTAACATCAAAACCCAGAATTCATGAATATGGTGATTCTTTCTTCTTTATTTGACATGGGTCAAGTAAGTATTATCAACGAGAAAATCAGAATAGAATTATAGGTGACTTCATTATCCTCGTATTTTTATTCTTTGTCCAACTGCAGGAAGGAAAAAAAAGAAAGATTGATTAACCATAACAATATAAATGCAATTGTGTACTCATTTTCTTTGTCAACAATCTCAACAAAATACCCTAATATTTCTCCTTCACACGCTCCTCTATACTGCTTCCATCACACGCTACTTTTTCTTTTTCTGTCTATTCAGTTTCTCCTTCTTCTTTTCCCTTCATTTTCTAGATCTCAATCATTTTTCGCTCATCCAATCCATATCTTTCTCTCACGAGAACAAATAGCATACCTCATAACATCAATCTCAAGTGACACTGCCTTCTAACTTCAAGTAAGTTCTTTTTTTTTATGTCTTCGATTTGTTCATTTTTCTCTTCTATGTCTTATCCTTTATTTCACAATATAGTCATGGGTATCAGAATCTTAATTTGTTCATCGTTTTTTTTAATGTTGATCTTTGACAGATTGCTTTTTTATTTATGAAATTTTTGTCGTGGATTGTTGAATTTACCTCTTCAATTTGAAATTTGAATGCTATTATTTCTTTATTGTGTTCTTAAGGTATCGTAGCCGTCAATGGAGGTTGGAGTAGTACCGGACAGGAACGTGACGTCGAAGATATCATAAGTTGGTTACAGAACTACGACGACAAAGGTCGTGCCAGTGACGGCAGTGGAAAGAAAAGGTAGGGTTTTAAGGCACAGAGGGAAGAGAAAAAATCGAAGGTTCAAGAAGACGATTCTTTATGCTTCGAGAAAATGTTTGCAGAAACTAGGAAGGTTTGTGAATTGTTCCATTCTCTATTTCAATTTTTTCGGTTGCTTATGAGTTTTCTATGTTGTCTGTTTATCATACACTTTTCCAGTGATGTGCAAAACCAATTGTGATCCTTTGAAATTAAAGGTTTTTTATTTACCTCAGGTTTGACATTCCACCTTTTACTGGCGCAATTGTAGCATTATATCAGTGAAACCCTACTTCCTCAATTGTTTACTCTTCTTTCTGTTTTTCTTCGTTGTCTTAGTGCCGCTATTTCTTTTTATGGAAAATATTATTTTGCTTTTGAATTTATTTAGTCTTTTTTTCCCATGTTCTTTAGAAAATATTTTGAGGACTCTCTATTGGTTCTGCTTTTGTTTATACAGCTATCATTGAAGAGTTAATAGTTTTTACAATAGTGTTCTTCCAAATATTACATATACCTTTTTTTGGTTGCTAATTATTGAACAGGGTAGTGGGAACATATAAAATATAGGCGCTTCATTTTCATATTAAACTGTGTCTCTGTCATATTTATTTTGTTAAGTTGCAGTTTTGGACGGGCATTTATTTTGTCATGTTGATTGTCGAAGTTCGCTACTTATTTTGTTTGCAGGTTATTCCAGTTGAAGTTGCTTATACATTTTCAATGGTAAAATACTTCTCACTTTTATTTTCTAGACTCATTTTTTAAATCTTTGTCAAGTTGTGTTTCTTTTTCTTCAGAGGAATACACTAAAACACGATTAGAATGAATTGTATTGCGTATGTTGTTTTGTTTGTTTTGGTTTGTGGTGTTTTTGACATGGTTTATGATATAGTTTGTAGCAATATTACTCATGGTTGTTACAAATGTTCATATCTGGTATGGTTTTGGATACATTTGGATTTATAAATTTATCCTTTACAGGTATGTTTCCAAGCTTAGCTCAACTTGGTGTTGTATCACAATATTTGGGATAAGGAGAAGATAAAGGAAAAGAATGATAACTGATGCATGGCATAGAGGATCATGTATTTAAAAACATGCATTCCATTTGTTAACTCTATGTTTGTAGAGGAACATCCTCATTGCTGCTAAATGATATGGTTTCTTCATTTTCGCTTTTGTGCTTTGAAGCACTATGCTTAACAAGTTATAACTAGAGAGAAAACCACTGAATTTTTTCAAAATGTGTAACTCAAACACTGAATTATATCATATGTAGCACCTATTATGCAATGATTGAAACTTAGCTTTAGTAACTTTTGCATCATTGGTAATGAGTATTTAATGATAGTCCATTGTTGGTTCAATATATCTCTTATACTAATTGTGTTGCTATTTGGTTTACCTCCATAGTGATCTTATTCTTCTACTATTCTCATATAATTTGAAGATGCGGAAGCCACACCTGAAGTTCTTCTGCCATTTTTCGTAAGTTGTCAAACCTTGCAAATATGCATTTTAATTTGGAGATAGAATTGCATTTTTGGTGTTGGTAATAAGTTTGATAGGATTTGATATCTTTTATCATTAATTTACAATGAACATGAATCATTCAATATAATTATTGTTATTTTTTTTTTTTGTCTAGATTCTATTCTTTTGGAGTCAAAAACATGATGAATTGGAATGCTCTTTACAATAGTTATATCAAAGGTTGCCACTTGATTCTTTTCTTTGCCATCCCCTCACTGTTCCAGGTAAACATTCTATGTCCTATTGCTTTCTACTCATGGTTTTACAATGCGGTTGTGATGTAGTTACACTATGAACTATTAAATTGCGGCTAATGCGGTCGTAATTGTAGTTCTGACGCTAGAAAACTCTAAAATTGTTATGTTTCAGTTTCAATTGCAATTTGAGACCAAAAGTTAGAACTAAATCTAAGAAAGTAACATCATAACTTATTATATTTATCTTTTTTTATTTTATTTTGTAGTTACATATGGAGGCACGAAGCAGGAGTGAAAGCTATCATTGACAATGATTTTTTTGTTACTCCTCTTTTGATTTGATTGATATTATGTAATGGATATATCCAAAATTGTCGTTATGTAATATTTGTGATTTTCAACATTAATATCTAAGAGATTGTTCCCATTTTCCAACCGAACTCTAGATTACCAGATCCCCTTTTCTCTCTGAACCAAATGGTTAATACAAAAAAAAATGATATAGTTTCATATGTTAATTACAAACTATAATCATTCATCTTTAAAAAAAAAAAATCTATTTCAATTGTTGAAAATATACTGCGCTTTTTAATTCTAAAAGACCTGTGCGGTGCACGGGTCGGCAATCTAGTTTACTTTTATTTTCTGTGAGTTAGTGTATTTCTTTTTATTTTTGTGAGATGGTTTGTTTCCTTTCTTATATTTTGTTTTCTACTATTCTCTATTTTTTCTTCCTTAAGTAATGTGTATTTGTTTCACGGTTAGAAAAAATTGTTTTTCGTGTGCGTTGGAGATTAGTTTCTTAAAGAACTAAAAAGAGCATTTGAGCGATGAAATGCAAGAGTGCTACTTAAAAAAAGTCCCTACGAGAGAAACAAGAGTGAAGAAAAAAAAAACTACTGAGAGAAACAGTAATTCTTGTTCAATGCTTAAAAATAACCAATATGAAAGAAGCAAGAATGAAGAAAAAAATTATTGAGTGAAACGCATGAGCAAATTAATATGTTTTCCACTCTTGTTTCTCTCAGATTGTTTTTTTAAGTAGCACTCTTGTTTTTTACTACTCAAATACTCTTTAATTCTTTAAAGAAATCAATTTCTAATCATACAAGAAAAAAAAATTTAATTTTCCAATGGTCAAACAAACACACAAGATTCAATAAAGAAACAAAAAAAAACAAACTAACTCACTAAAGTAAAAAGGAATATGAGAAATGAAATAGATTAACTCACAAAAATAAAAGGTTAAAATTGAATAAAAATTTGTATAATTTCAGAAAGAACTTAATTAGTATCTTTTTTATATTTTTATATTTTAAAACTAATTATATTTAATTTATAAACTTTAATAAACTGCAGCCTAAGACTTAAGACTACACAGCTAAGGTACCCGCTGTACGTACCAACTAATTATTAAGTTATTTTTTATGACTAAATTCGAATCGCATGGAATTCTTGCATACTTGATCTATTATTATTTCAATAATTTCCACATTCCTAACTAATAATTATATATAAATTCGTAGAGCATGCGTATGTCAAGTTGTTTAAGTGTGGACCTGTTCTTTAATGTACAAAATACCAAAGGAATACATGTATGTTAATGCATGCACATAATTAGCTGGTGTTGTGGTCCTTGGCTTAAGCTATAATGTGATGCTGTTTCCACATGAACTTGCAATGCATTTATAATCGTATAGTACATGTCACAGGTTGTGCTTGGTTGGTGAGAAACATCCCTATGCTTCCATGGTAGTATGTGTTGTGTACATAATTGAATGGTTTCTTTAATTTAAGTTGATCATTAATTAATCTAGCTAACATATTTTGAAAATTTGTAGGCATTTCTGTGAAATTATGTAAACTTCTTAACAAAGACCAATGATCCCTTCAGTGTACTTAGTTATCTCATAGTGTTTTGGTCAACCATAGTGTCTCATATATATGACATTGACTGCCTTTTATTTTTCTCCTATGGTGTGAAAAAGTAAGTTTGTTTGGATTTAAGCTATTATACATGATCATGTCGTATCATATCTTGTACCATATATATGTTGACTTCTCCAATTCCACATCAAAGGCCCTACTATGTCTGCTATATATATGTACAATGTATGTCTATTTTGATCATTTAGCTTCAATTTTGGCTTTACAACCAACAATAATATCAGTCCAAAATCACACTGTAATTGCAAATTTCAAACGAGCAAAAAAGTCGTGAGTTGTAATCATTTATTTAAATCTTCTATGAGCTAAAGTGGGGGAGATTTTTACTATGTCGCACGAGGCCATGTGCTAAGCCAGTGGAAAAGTATGAGCTTTTTTAACTTTTCAATTTTTATCGGGTAGAAAATGAAAATTAGAATCTACTTTTTCTTTTCTCTTTTCAGTTTGTCTTTGAAAAATTGTGCAAGTAAATGTGAGAGGCTTCCCACTTCATTGCTTCTACCTATCCATCTCTTTCTTTGAACTTGGATCTAGTTTATGCTTGTTTGGAACTGCGGCAGCTTCATTAAAATCACGGTGAAATACCATGTTGAAGTAGAAGCTTGAACTTGGAGCTTCTATAAAATTGTGGTGGAATAGACTTTAAATGCGAGTATGAAAATCCTAACACAGATTCAATCAAATACGTTCTCTCTCTATCTAATACAATAAATTCTTGAAGTCATCGTCTCATGTTTGCACTTTCATTACATCAACGACAATTAAATCATATTAAAAAGTGTAAAATTTGTATGTTTATTAACTATTTATGCTCAAAATTCAATTACTTAAATTGTTTGATTGTGCCATTATGAGATGTGTGGAATCCAAATCTCTCAAGTACACATATATTATACGGACAAGGTTCGTCTAAAGTGAGTAATTCACTTTTTGAGTAAATTGAATTATTGATAAACAAAATAATATTTGAAATTATATAAATACATAAATCATAAATAATTAAAATGTCAACCTTTAATTTTTTTTCCTTCTTATTTTGCTATTTACTCAATTGATATGAGACAAACTCATGTTAGTTGCTTCCAATTCAACACAAAATTTGTGAAACAAAAAATGAACACTTCTATTAGCATGCATAAAGCCTATAACACAATCTAATCTAATTTATCTAAATAATGAATGAAGGATTAAGGTAACTTGAAAAAAATAGAACAATGAATTGAATCCCCAAAACTTAATGAAAATAATTACAATTGATTTATTCTAACAAAACTAGAAATTAACATAAACCATTAGCAATGGCCTTATTGATTTCTAAATTGGTAGTTTCATAAACTGGAAGCTCTTCTTGATACCTTCCACCTCCAACAAGATGATCAAGCTCAAACAAATCCGAACTCGAACAACTCAAAGCATCATCATCTTCATCTTCATCCTCATCCTCGTCTTCACCGTTATCATAAAACCTTTCTTTAGCCATAACAACCGTGTTAATATTCTTCAGCTCATTAACCGAAGAATTTCTCGTAATCTTTCGAATAGTACTAGGTTGATGTTGTTGTTCAGAATCCTCACCTAGGATTATGCTAACAGGATAGAATCTAACCGATCTTTTAACACCATTGTTGGGCTTTGAAGGTGTTTTACTCATGCAAGACCTTCTAGAAAATGAAGAAACTGAGGAAGAAAAACAAGGTGACTTTGATTTGTGATCGAAACTAACATCTTCAACAGCACCAACGTAACACATTTTAGCTTTCTTCACGTTGTGAGAATTGAAAATGGAGCTAAGAAATGCAGCTATTCTACTACCAGGTGAAATGGGTTGTTTCACTTTTTGATTCAATTCACCATAAATTTTCAAAGCTCTCAACTTTGTTCTTGTAAAACCATCTTCCCAAACTTGTTGCTTTTTCTTCTGTTGTTTCTCTGAATTGCTATGATGAATTGGATTCATATGTTTCTGGGGTGGATTGTATTTGGTTCTTGATCTTTGTTTGTTGTAAGATGAATCTGTTTCTGAAGATGAAAATATTCCACCAGAGCTACATTCTGAGGAGCTTGAACTTGAGTTTTTCTCCATCCAATCTTCTATCATCACAGCTTGACGAAGATTCATCCTCTGCTTGGAACTGACATTTTTTTCATTGAATTTGACGTGTTTTATGGGTTGATTGTTTACATGATCAACAAAATCGGTTTTGGATTCGTCGATAGAATGATCAATGGTGTCAAGAAGAATGGAGGAGAAAGAAGGAGTTCTTCTCCTTTGTGGATAAGATCTCTCTCTACTATGCATTTTAGTGTGTCTGTTTGCAATGTTTTTGAAAGTTTATGTGAGAAATGCAAATTTATATAAGGGAAATAGAAAGAAGAAGAACTGAATAATTGAGAAAGTGTGTGTGCGTGTGAGTGTGTAATGAAAGATGAGAACAATGAAATTTAGTTTAAGGTGGTAAATTAAAAAGCTGTGGTAATGTCTGCTATGAGAGTATCAAGTTTAATTAAAAAAGAATGCAAGTTGATCGTGTGAGAAACAGAGGAAGATGCGTGAGATTTGAGTGTGAGAGAGAAGAAATAGAGAAAGGAGAATTTTAATAAGAGGTGAGTGACAGAGTTGGTTGGGATTATGTCTTCATGTGTTTGTATTTACATTAACATGTATAGTTGTTTCTAGTATAAATGAACAGCTTTCGGTCAACATTTTAAAACATAGTAATTAACAAGTGTGTGATCAAGAACACACACTCTAACACAACACTCCCACTTCTTTCTTCTTCTTTTTTTTCACAAATCAGAATGATATATATTAATAACAACGATGATACACCCTGCACAAGGCATGCTAAAAGTGAATCACCGATCAAAATTTACAAAATCCGGCTGCCACGAAAACAGAGGCACCACCCAAAACAATCGAAAACAAATTACTGGTGAACACCCATACAAAGGAGCGGGTGTTTCCACCAATCATAGTAACAATAATTAAAAGATGGTTGTTTTGCTTTCGTCCACATAAAAGAATTCAGCTTGACTTTCTCAATGAGAACATAAAGATGTAAGGCCGCATTCTTAAAGATGCAGTTATTCCTGTCATTCCAAATGACCCATACACAAGCAAACTAAATACCTTTCAAAAATGATTGAGTACACCGCGGTAGTCCTGCCATATACGAAAACTGAAGATGATGATCACGTAGCTCACAAGGAGACACCGAAGATAAGCCTAACCAATTCCAAACAAGAGACCATAAATTTTGGAGCCCACTTCTAAAATGACCGGATCTTAAATACATTTTTGTGTTCTAAACGTACATGTTAAAGAATCCGAAAACAACAACTTTGCATTGATAAAACCATGTCTTAACTTTTAAAAAATGAAATCATCTCAAAATAGCTTTTATAAAATTAAATGTACGACTTTAAAATGTATATTTTTATGTTGAGTTTATTATCAAGTATTCTCGTGACACAATTTAGCATTTGTACAAAATTAATAATTTGAAATTAAAAGGGTAAATGAGATTAAGAATAATATAAAGGATATTGATGAGTATTGACAGTGATGTAATGTAAATGAGTATAAGAAGAGTATGACATGCTTGAATATGAAGAATAATGCATGCGAGTATTAAAAATTTAAAAAAGACGCATTGACTGGGGTTGGATGTAAAAGAGCAGAGTGTAACTACCGCGCGTGCGGGTGTTCTTTTCAGAATTCAGATTTCAGATCACACTCGCCCCACACATTTATACACCAATTATTACATTCATTAGCACGTGAATTCACTCCCTTTTGCCTTCAATTAGAATATAAACTGTGGCAGTGTAAACATTGAAGTTGTTAAATGGACTGACTCAACTCACATCGACTCATTGAGCCAGCACATATATGCGTATTGGATTGGACCAAGTTGTTTGTTAGTTGTTACGGGTAGCATTAGATCACATTGAGGCGTCATGTGATATTAAGATAAGAAGAAAATCACTTCTGACATTGCAGTTGACCAACGTCACATGACATTAACACTTTAATGTCACCCAAATACTACTTGTTTGAGTGTTTGTTACCAAAGCTAATATCAAATGACAATTACTCTTCTCATTTTTATTCATGTTTACTCTAAAACACCCCCAAATTATCAAATTACCCCTCATCTACATTTGATTGTCATTCATGTTTGTTGTAAACAACATTGTATTTGATAATTTTGAGGTGTTTTGAAACAAACATAAATGAAAGCGAGAAGAGTAGTAATTATTAAAAATGGATATGAATCCAAACATGAATGATAAATCCAGTCTCATGGACACTTCAGCCTATATTTCTATATTACAATTTTTATTTTTAAAAAATATTTAATGTACACCAAAACTAGTCTTCTTTGAAGCATATGTACTTGTAAATTGGTAAAGTGCTCATATCGGGTACGTGACGGTACTCGTGGTACACCATTTTTGTTCATTATTGTATTGTACGTGAAGTTTATAGCTTTATCTTATACATTAATATGACGATATAATATTATTTGTGCGTTTAAGTTTCTTTGGTGTTGTAAGCAACTCTAAATTTTGACTTTTTAAATTTCTAATATGATTTTTTTTAGTTGAAGAATTTAACTCTTCCATATTATATTCTATAACAAAACTTACGATTATATTGACGTACCAACACCTTACTTTTTTCTAAAATTGTTGTATTCTCATATCGATACCGTACTCGTTTCTATGAAACATAGCTAGTCTTTCATATGTTAAGTTTGTAACCAAGAAACCACATATTTTACGCTCTTCCACTCACGCTAATGACCTAATAGTGCTTTTAAGCATCATATATATGTAGCATTGTATCTAGTCTAGTAGACACATCCAACTTCAACAAACCACCTCCTACATTAATAATTTAAACTCAAGTTATATATTTTTTTTTTATAGCTAAATGTATCTCTTTCTATTAAGTTTGCATAAATAAAAAAAAACATTTTATTAATATTTTTTAAATCGAATTTTAATTTTTTAAGTTTTTATTAATATTATTTTCTGAAAAATCACATGAAGATGTTGATAGCTGCCCGACCTAAAAATCAACGGACTAATCAGGTCTATCTCAATTTTTATGTGTTGGGGCAAAAAATGCCCGATTATTTTTGGGTTGTTTTTGATGTCTCACACCCTATAAAGCCGGGATACTCCAAAATAAAAACGTATCCGTATCGGATACCGATACTCCACAGATACTCGCGTATATGTATCCTAAAAAAAATGAGGAGTAAAAAAGTGAGACAATGTTATGAATATTCAATAGAGATGTATATGATTCAATTATAGATATGCATAACTAGAATTGTTTCTCGATAAACCACTTAAAATTATACTTCTTGTGGATAAAGGTAACGAGAGAGGTGATTCAGTTAATCAACATTAGATAAAATTTGTGTTGAGTTCTTTTAATTAATGTTTATTTTCTTCAAGTATTTTACATACATATAAGTTTGGGTTAATTAAGTTTTTAGTCCTTGTAAATATTCACAGTTTTGTTTTTAGTCCCTATAAAATAAAATCACACTTTTTAGTCCCTGTGACATTTCCCTTAAACATTTTAGGGACCAAAACTATTGATG
>Ga0228711_1005256_pt1 | contig 19761 bp, 6 predicted proteins | sample MedpolnodulmetaG_2_FD_177996 | JGI IMG/M metagenome (GOLD analysis project Ga0228711, IMG submission 177996) | Root nodule microbial communities from Medicago polymorpha collected in Santa Monica, California, United States - brown nodules | ecosystem: Host-associated > Plants > Roots > Nodule... | reverse complement strand
AAAAAAAAAAAAAAGCATGAGTTCAAGATATAAGGATTGGATCGGGGTTCAATTATTTTCTTTAATATACTTTATCTTGTGAAATTTTAATAAAAAATTGAATTTTTATTTAAATCTTTTTTGTCATAATCTAGTTTTTAAGATTTTTTCTACATTACCCTTCAATGATTTGGGGGTATTTTACCCCTATCAAAGTTTTGTTTTTCTTCATCTACTTTGTTATAATCAAATATCATTTTACCTTGCATAAACAAATCTCAAAACAACTACAACAACAATTAGTAGCCAAATGTGTTATAAATATAAAATAAAATGATAATGAAATCTAAAAACAAAGAAAAGAAAATAAAACAAAATATTCACAAAATCTGAAGAATTTGCCAAGCAGACTAGTTATGCTTAGAGAATCGATCAGAGAAAGAAAGTATATACACATGTTATGTCTGATTCGCTAAGCACGGAGCTTATGCTTAGAGAAAATCACAAAACAAAACTTGAACATAAATCAGTTTTTTACAAACTCAACTCAAACTAATTAAACGCAGCCCCCGACATCGGTGCCATTTTGATGAAGGTAGTTTACCGATTGTTATTCTTCTAGCACAGTGGTAAGTATGTCAATTTCATCAAACAAATAAAATATTGTATTCAAGGAGACCATGCTTAGCAAACTTGAGTTTATATCGACACATTTTCTGAACAATGTATTTATAAAGTGTTTTGGTGGTTTAAATCAATATAAACTTAATAGATATAGATAGATTTGTGCTAGGAATGAATTTCAAGAACTAACCCTCGTATGGTTCCTCTTAATCGATTGTATACTTTTTATGCCTCAAATATAACTCCACCATTTCCTCAACGTACGTCTCCAAACTAATGTTAATGACGTAAAATAACATAGAAACAACTTGCTTCTGATGCTTGGTAGAAAAATAGCTGATTGTTTCTTTGGCCTATGCTCGAAAATTTATACATGAATATAGGCCTACCCCCAATCTATCATGCGATAACACCTATACATAATCTAATCCATTAGATAGCCAGCCTTATTAGGGATCTAACTAAATCAAAAGATTAACTGCGACACACTTCATCGGCAGCAAAGCATTTAAAAAAGGTTTATACTAAAATTATATTGAGAACATAAATCATATACAGTCAGCCAAACTAAGAGTATTACGTAGATTCCTAGATATTTACATCCAATCCCAACACAAAAGAGAATTTAGATAGCCATGTGTCACATGACTAACATCAGGTATGTGTTGAATCTTGGTCGTCCAATGGCTCCAACCACTCTCTTCCCATGTTCTCTCTCTCTATTCTATTTTGGGTTTACAATTGATTGAGTTTACAAATGACTTGAACCTCTATTTGTTGAGTTTCTGAAGTTGCAGATTCTCTAAGCACAAAAAGCTATGCTTAGTGAATCGAGGTTTCTTCAAGAGAGATAAAAGCCAACTTTTCTTCATATATTTTTCCATAAATCTCCTTTATGGAGAGTTAACCGCCTTTGCTCGCTTAACACAATTCTTGTGCTTAATGAATCAACTTTATCGCCAATATTATAGAATCATCTTTTTATGATTGCTTTCACTTTGACATGAATGCTTAGTGAATCGTGGATGTCTCCAGACATCTTTATGATGCCTTGACATAACTCTGGCGTGTACGCTTGTCTTGGATTTCTCTACATTGGTGTAGTTATTGTTCTAAACCCATAAAATTGTATAGAAACTAGACATAATAGCTTTATGGCATACTAAACTAATACAAAACAAGTCGATAAGTGATATGGAAAATAACTGATTTTAATAACTGATTTCTTGCAAAAACAAGTCGATAAGTGCTATGTAGACATAATCAACATGGGGATTTTAATAACTGATTTCTTGCAAAACAAGTCGATAAGTGCTATGGAAAATAACAGTATTTTAGCACTTATCACTAAATATAAACCCATGTTGGAAAAATGTTTATATATAGGGTTCTGTGCATAGTGAAATATTCATCAAGAACTTGACGATCCATGGTCCAAGCCACAGGCAAACTACTGGAACATCAAAGAGGAGTCATAAACCTTCTCCAAATTGTTCTTAGAGTATGTTTTATATTCACTTGGTTATTTATGTTCTTACCATGAGTAACTAAACACCTATTAGTCAGAGATCTAAGATTAACCTCTATTTATTTGTTGAAATTCATTAATGCAATTGACTTAATTTTAATTTCAGTTATATTAATTTTAATATGTTTCACCACTACAAAAAAAAAAGATAATTCTGGCGGCTAAAACTACCACTAAATACATAGATCAAGGTTAGTGGTTATGATGTTTTCTTGAATGGTTAGACGCTGTAATTTTGTTTGTGAAAGGTTGGTTAGGTGCTACAATTTTTTTTTTTGTGTCTGTACATTCATCTTGATCTCCTTATTTGATTCCTTTGCGATGGTTGTCAGATTAGTTTGTTTTTGTTGCTTTGGTATTTGCTTTAGGGTCTGTTTGGTTCAACAAATGGGAGGGGCGGGAAAATGAGATGTTTTAGTTAAATATATATTTGGTTCAAAAGAGGAAAGGGGAGACATAGTGAGGGGTTTTAATTAAAAACATGTTTAGTTCATAAGAGGAGGAGAGATATTTTAAAATAAAAATACCTTTTTTCCCTTAAAATTTTAGCAAGAATAATTTTGAGTTTTAACATAAAATCAAGGATAGTTTTGTCAATGTAATAATGACATTAATATCACATTTTCCCTCCCCTTCTAAAAATTGAACTAAACATGTCAAATTAAAAATATCTCACCCCTCCAGAAACCTCCAACCAAGCGGATCCTTAGTCCCATTTTGTGTTAGTTCCACTGTCTGCTATTTTTGCTTTTCGAATTTATTAGCGATTGTACAGCGAATCTCTAAAAAAGTAGTAACAAAAGGAGACTTATTTGAAATTTTCGTTTGGTGGTAGTGTTTGTTATTTAGTTAATCACTATAGAATATTAGGATGGTCAATGAAAAAGATGATTTCCTTCAATCTGTTAGTGTTCAATTCAATGGAAGGAGAATTACTCTTATTGGAGGTATGTAAGGAAGAATGTTTTGAAATAAAAGAATACGTGGAGTTCTGTTGGTGAAATAAAATATGCAAGATTTGCAAGGATGTGATGATAGTAATTCGAAGATCCATACTTGGATGGATAATTTAGCGTCTTAGTCAATAGGTATGTCACTGGCAAAATATAATATTGCTCAAGAGCTTTGGTATCATTTGAAATGTTTGTATAAGCTGAAAGTGATATTAGTGTTCTTTGATGACAGATCATCTTACGTTACTTTTAGTATATTTTTTAGTCATTTTATTTTCGTTTTGATCCAAATTAGATGAGTTTCAGAACAATTTTCTATGGTTTACGAGACATTTTGTAATGTTTTCATTTCGAGTCATGTAATTATAGTTTTTCGGTAGTCAAGAAGTTCTTAGGTGTTTTTGATGTAATTTACTGCAAAATTAGTCATGAAAATCGACAAAGTAAAGCATCTCAAGAGGATTTTGAAAGACTACAGACGAAGATTCAATAGGCCTATGAAGGCATTACAAATTAAATAAATCATATTCGAACTCATCGGTAAAGGAAGGGTGAATCTAAATCTAGAATTCATTTCCGCCCCTTTTTTCCTTTCAGATTCAATATGGTCGAAGAATTAGATGCGTCGTGGGTGGATAGGATTGAGAAGTGTGCCTCCCCACCGTTAGTAGCAGGATTTGCTCTCGCTATATGGGTAATATGATTCCCATGTACAAGGTCATCTTTATAGAGATGAGGCTTTAACTTCCTTTCTCGGATTTTCAGAAAGAAGTCTTCAAAGTGGATGAAACTGGCTCCCTCTCAATTGAATCCCAATTCAATTAGTTTCATTAGGGCCTTCGAGCTCGTTTGTGAGCATCTGAAGTTGACATCCCTTCTTCCATTTCGCGCTTCAATTCACCGTTCTTCTCTATTCTTCGACTAACCCTTCTTCTCCCGTCTTCCTTGTTCTTCGATTCACCCTTTATATATTTCTAACTGTGGTCAAAGTGAAAGGGCCTGAAATGAAAATGTCATAACAATTTGATTTTTGTTTTAATCTTATTTGTTTCGATGCCATGTAAAAGTTTGATCCAAGTGGATATTAAAAAATTCAAAAATAAAATTATTTACATACTCAATGCCACATCAGTCAAATGAGTTTAGAATGGAATCCAAAGAATTTTCTATTGGCAAAGGGGAAATACAAGTTTTTTTTAAAATGTAAACCCAAACACGCTGAAATGGCTAGGAGTGAACATCTTTTAACCCAATAATAAAATATGAGTGAAAACAATTTAAAAGGAATTAACATAAACTGGTGTTGTTTAATTTGAAATCGAGGAATAGCAAGATATATTTTTCAAGGAAACAAAATATAACTCCATAAACTTAACTCAATTGATTTAAATATTGTATTATCTATACTTCTATCTATACTATATATAAATAAAGTATATCATTTTGGGCTGACTTTTACTGCTCTAAAGTGTGTGTATATTTGATTATGTTTGTTTATATAATTTTGATTACAATTTTGAAATTTATAAATATTAATGAAAAATTATTTGTACATCAATTTATCTACAAATTATTGTCAAAGCATATAATGAAATTATTTATCAACTCGACATATTTTGGTTTGCATATATATAAAATTTAAATAAAATAACAATTATTTATTTTTTATTCTAATAATAATAAGTAAAATGATAACATAAATGTATCAAAGACTTGTTATGTAAAGGAAAAATCTTATGATTGCGATAAAATAATATTTTTAAAAACTATATTTTTTGTAATGTCTTCATCTTCTCCTTATATTTTTCTTACTTTAATGAGAACTTTTGTTGAATTTTGAGAAACTTATCTTGATAAAGCTACATATAATTGACTATGGCTGAAAACATGTCGTGGAAGATAGATTCCAATATTCGGAATGGTCTGCCCTTGGGACTTATTTATCGTAATAGCAAAACTTAGTCTAATAGAAAATTATTTTCTACTATGCACAAAAGGAAGTCCTCATCTCTAATTTGTTTCTAATTTAATTATGGGCATGAATGCTATTTTTTCAACATTGTTTTCTAATAGAATTTTCACATCCAACATATTCATAAACAAATGACGACATAATAGTTTATGTCCCATTACACATGTCATATCTATGGTCTATGTTTCCAAGCAACATTAAAATTCATGCATGCTTTGGTTAAAAAAAATTAAGGCCAAATACCTCTTTTGGTTATTTAAGTTTGACAGCAATATCAGGTTATAGTCCTTTAAGTATTTTATGTTTTAAATAGGTCCTTATTACCCTTTTAAGGACCTATTTAAAAGCTAAAAACTTATAAAACCTCAAATAGATGCATTAAATTAACAACTTAAAGGACCTGTTAAAAACTTAAAAAAAAATTAAATGACCTATTTAAAATTTAACAAACTTAAAGAAGTACCCCGATATTTTTGTCAAACTTAAAAGATCAAAAAAAGTATTTTGGCAAAACTTAAATCCTATGCGATTTTAATTTTTTAACAATGCATGAATTTGAGATTTTTTTTAGACAAAAATCATATATTTCGGTTATTTATCATTAAATTGTAGAACAACATATATGATTTTTTTGGGAAAAGATCTAATCGTGAAATTGAAATCATCAAACTTTAGAAAAAATGGACAAATATCAATGTCCCAAATAGTATGGACTAGAGATTTTATATATGTTTATGAAATAAACTAAATAAAACAAATATTAATGATTCCATAATAATTTCAAAATAAAATAGTTTTTCATTTTTTGAGATTTTATGATGACAGTGATCGAGAAAACATGAATAAGTGAAATGAGAAACAAAAATTTGTTTTGGCAACATAATTCCATAATCAATGATAAAAGAATAAATATTGTATCTCACACATGTTAATGGGACATACCTTTAAGAGGACGAATATGTTAAGAGTCACTATTTTACTCTCTAATTGCTCATTTGAAAATATTTTATCTCAGTGTATGAATGATAATTTTCCTTTTCTTATTGATTATATTAATAGTGACATATACTTGATCATCTAGTTTGTTACACTTTTTTTTAAAGATAAAAAAAAACAACTGGACATATACTTATACCGTGTTTGTTGCACAATATATATTGTGTGTTAACAAAAAAAAATTGTGTTTGTTCCACTTTTTCTAGTATTTGAATTCACCCTCATCCATTATCTTTTTCAAATGATAAGGAAAAAATCGGACATATACAATTTGTTACATTTTGTTTTAATATTTGAATTTACTATTATCTATTGTTATATGTGTTATTTCTTATTTGTATTGAAAGTTGGGGGTAATTTTGAAAGGAGAAAAGTCAACTCAAAAGAGCCAAAAAGGCTATTTTCTTCATATATAATTTATATTTTCTTGATATATAGTATATGTAGGGGATGAAGTTCGAACCCCGTATCCCTCGTCTTATTCACCTTAGTGGTGAAATTATATAATCACTAGACTATTTAAGAAAAAAATAACAACATGTTCATTCTCGTTTAGTTTTCGTTATTGATATGATGATCATCTTTGATGTGGGATCTATAAGTAGTTTTAATCCTTGAAGTCGACCCGGATCACCTACAATTTTTTTAAGTTCATGTTAGACCTTAGCTTAAATTAAAGACAAGAAATTTGCTCTTCTCCCTTTTAAAATTGCTCATTTCGTTAACTCGATCAAAGTTAACTCCCGCTTGCACTCTAGCTTAGCTAAGGGAATAAACATTTTTGAAAGAGAGATGAATCCTTTGTTTATTAATTTTATTAGGTTTGCAATAACTTAACCTAATAATTTTCCTTTAAAATGCTGCAATAGGTTAGCATCAATTTAACCTAACAAATTCCATCTAAAATGCAACGCACCAATTTAACCTAACAAATTCCCTCTAAAATACAACAATCCCTAATATTTCTCCTCACTGATGAGCTTTTCATTCCTATCATGTTGTGTCATCGTTTGTATATATCTATTGTTTGTGTAGACTTTTTTTTTTGACAAGTTGTTGTACACTTATGTAATACGTTTACAAATAGAATACCATAACTTCCATGCAAACTCGGCTACCCTAATTTCTATAGAGTCTCAATACTTAAAAAATGTTTATTTTGTTCAATGTGAATTTTTTTGAAGGAATTTTATTTTATGTGAATTAATAATGTTACTAAATCCAGTTAATTTCATCCGCCATTGCTTCTACAAATTTACGGTTACTTAAAATATGGTTTATTTTATTCTATTCATGTGTACTCATTAAGATATTTGTCATGTACCTATCCGTCGTGAATTTTGTTTGCGGATATCAACGATAAAATTTTGGTCATCCTTAATTATATGTTTTAGCCAGGCAACTCGTAAAATATACTAGTAATTTTCTAAAGACAACTGATTGATTTGGATTTGGATTTGGTCAAATTCCGCCCAACCCATTTCAAGTGTAAACCTTGCCTCTAGAAACCCTAATTCTTGTTGCTTTTAAATGCAATTCGCTTCCAACCCTAACCCTGTCTGTCACCGTCACTCATTGTCTCCATGAAGAACACCGTGCCCACGTAATAGAATGTCTCAGCCAGAAACTTCAACGTCGGAGGTGGAGATAGACAGGATCAGCAATTTACCAGAGGATATCCTAGTTCACATTCTCTCTCCTCTTCCCACCAAACAAGCCTTTGTGACTTCCGTTCTTTCAAAGAGATGGAAGAATCTATGGTGTCTCGTTCCAGCTCTCGAATTCATCGGAACCAAATCGGAAACCAAAGACCTTGTTTCGCGAGAAGCTGCTGGTAATCATTACATGCATAATTGGGAAAGAATATACCCTGAATTTCCTAATCCTATATTTACTTGTGAAACCCTTGTTATTCTTAAGCTCAGTAATCTTTTTATGGGTGAGGAGTTTTGTAATTATCTCATAAGATTACCCTCACTCAAAACCCTACATTTGAAAGACATTGAGTTTCAACAATATGGAGATCTTGAGTATCTTCTAGAGGGATGTCCAGTTCTTGAAGATCTTCAACTATATGATATATTCTATGTAACTCTTCTCTTTTCCAAGGCATGCTGCGAAACCTTAACAAAGTTGAATAGAGCAGATATTATTCAATGTGATTGCGGTGTTCCAATGAAAGCACTCTCAAATGTGGAGTTTCTACACATAAAACTATCCAGGGTATATATCACGATATGATGCATGCTATTGAAAATGAATATTGTTAATTTTTTGAAACTGATTTTTTTTTTTTAATGTAGGGTTATCTACATTACGTCTTGCCTACATTCAATAATTTGACTCATTTGGTGCTCAACTATCGTCGCGGTATAGATCTACAGATGCTCCACCATTGCCCCAAGCTTCAAGCTCTTGACCTTTATCAGGTTTGTTTCTTAATTTTAACAATTATATTTGATTTTTTTTTTCCTTCCTTTTATTTTGTCTGTATTATTAACAGAACAACCAAGGCAGCATTACCGGGGATCGAAGTTATGGTCAACAAAGCTGGTCCCTTCCAAATTCTGTTCCATCTTGCCTTTTATTAAACCTTACAACTTGCACTATGCGGGACGCTGGATTTCCAGACTTTCAGCGTGAGCACATTATGTTAGCAAGATATATTCTGAACAATTCAGCAGTTTTAGAATCTATGTCAGTTGGGTGCTTCTTGAAACAGTCTAGAATAAAAAGAAAATTATTCTCATGTTCAAGGGCTTCTGCAACATGTAAACTTTCAGTTTATTCGGAACAATATGATTAAGTAAGCAAGTAGTAGTTTCTCTATTCTCTCTTTTGTTTCATTAGCTGCAACCATGAAATTGTTGGATTTGGTTGTTTTAAGAACTGTGTGCTGATGGTTGCTATTTGTGATTAATAGTTTATTAGCTGCTGATTAAGTAAGTAAGTATCAAATTTATGTTAAGCCAATAGGCACTAATTTTATATTTGGATTACTAGACACCAAGCAGGCACTTTAATCATTAGTGAGTATTTCAATATAGGCACAATATAGGCTTATGTGTTATTATTTACACCTTTTGTTATGTTACTGGCGTTGTCGTCTAACTGTATCTCTTTTATGCAGACCCCCGAAGAAAACCAAGAACTGAGCAGCATACCCAGAAATTCAAAGGAAGTTGAATCTTTTTATGGCAGTGGCATAACCCTGTAGTATGCTAAAACTGTATGATCAGTGCTAATTAGTCTCCTGTTTTTGTTGGTTAAGACTTTGTTTTATAATAAACTTATTTCTTCCTAACTTTATATTATACCTAATTGTAAGTTTGCATTTTTACCATTGCTTTTAAGATTCTCAAAGTATTCGAAAATACTTGTGTTATCTGTTTATTTAACGCTATTAATCTTATGTTAATACAAGTAACAACATAAAAGTATATATACATCGATGTTTTCGTTACAATTATGTGTATAAACCGGGTCACTTATGTGCACAACTACATAGACCATGTGAATCACTTAGGAGTTACATTCGTTGTCTTCATTGAGCCAGTTTGAATCTGATGTAATTGAGAACTCTTGGTTATTCATAATTCTAGATGTCTCGGCCTGTTGATATTAGCTTTGACTATATCTGCTAGAAAGATTGGTTCTAAACTTTTTCCCCGTCTGATTTTTAGCTGGTTTTTGTGTCAACTATAATCTTAGTACTCTTGGTTTATTTTATATCATGGAGCAGCGGAAGCCTTTGAGGGTCAAAAAAGCATTTTTCTCTATTAAAATTTAAAAATATTAAATGTATGGATCTTACAAACTTGTTGATTATAACCTAATCTGAATGGTATTGTGTGCAGTATATATCATGAAGAAACGAACTACAATTTAGCAAACAAAATTCCCTTACTTTGTGGTTAATTTCATATTTCACCAAATTTAAGATATGATTACTTTTTTTATCACAAATATTAAACTTTTATGTCTCTAAAACATTAGTTCCAAACATGTATCAGCAAAATTCTACAGTGGTGGAGGTAGTGCTTGACTAATAAGTAGTAACATAATGTTACCATAAAAGAAAATATGGCATCTTTTGCGCGAATTCTTTTTCTCTGCAGGGAAATCGCAACTTTTAAAAACACTAAAGCTATGTGACCTTTAGGTCAATTATCTTTTTTTCAATGCGGATTTTGTTTTTATCCCATAAGATTACCCTCATTCAAAATGCTACATTTGAAGCATTTTGAAATTATTAGACATCTTATGTTTATCATAGATGAATGTCCAATTCTTGAAGATCTTCAACTATATGATTTATACGGACTTGGTTTTTCTAGAGATATCGGAAAAACCTTAAGAAAACGTTAAACATAGAAGATATTACCAAATGTCGTTGCTGTATTCTGATGCAAACACTTTCAAATGTCGAGTTTCTACGTATAACTATCCAGAGTTTGTGTAATTATTAAATATATATCATGATATGAATTGATGCATGCAATTGAAAATGAATAATGTGTATTATTTTTTTTAAAAAAAATGTTGGGATATCGAGATTGTTACTTTCCCACATTCCATAATTTGACACATTTGGTGCTAAACTATAATTGGATACAGTTCAAAAGTGCTCCCCCATTGCCCTAAGCTTCAAAATCTTGAACTTTATCTGTATGTATTATTAACAGAAGATACAAGGTCGCATTTGGGAGTGTTGTGAATTCGGACTCAAAATCTCACACCAATATAAACTATGATGTGTGGAGCAAAGGAAACACAAGCAATAACAAAATAGCAGCACCTAGATCTAATTTAGGAATCAAAGTGAAAAGCACAAAACCACAAGCAAAAGATAAAGGGAGAAGAGAAACAAAACACACCAAGAAATGTTCACTCAGTTCGGTCCAACTAGACCTACTCTGGGGGAGAGATTAAACCTTACAACGTGCTCTATGAGGGACTTTGGATTTGCAGGTCTTCAACATGAGCACACTATGTTAGCAGAATATATTCTGAACAATTCAACAGTTTTAGAAACTATGTCAATTTGGTGCTTCAGGAAACCCTCTAAAATTAAAACACGATTATCTTCATGTTATTGGGCTTCTGCAACATGTAAACTTTCAGTTTATTCCAACCATATTTGATTATGTACGTAAGTTTATTAAAACACGATTATCTTAATTTTTTGTTTTTCAAGCTTTGAACATCAAAGTTTGTCTTTTATGTTAGCTTATTACATGTCTTGATAAACACGTATATATACTTAAATTCTTAGGTACCTTCGAGTTTGGTTGGATCCCAGTACCATCTAAGCAAAATTTGGTTAACATTTAAATTTATTTAAAAATAAATTAATGCAAAAATATAACATGACATTGATTGATTAATTATTAGATAAGAACCAAACTACATAGACACTGTTGTGTTCGCCTTAATGTTTTGAGGGTCACCAAAAGCATTTTTCTCTATTAAGAATATCAAATGTATATATCTTACAAACTTGTTGATTATATGCTGTATATAACATGAACTTCAATTTGCCAAACAAAATACCCTTACTTTATGGTTAATTTGATTCACCAAATTTAAGATATGACTACTTTTTTTTATCAAGAATATTTAACTATTATGTCTCAAGAACCATAGTTTAGAACAATATCTCAGCAAATTCCACAAAGTTGAAGGTAGTGCTTGACTTTTGTAATGGAATGTCACCAAAATAGGAGATATGGCATCTTTTGCATGAATTTTTATTCTCTGCAGCGAGATATGTATTTGACTTTAGTTAAAAATGATTTTGATTTGATTGGTTTTTGTAGAAAGCTAGCAGGAGATCTGGATGAGAATAATGTGTAGCTATGATTAAGAGTGAAGAGTTTATTACATTCATTCTTGCATTTGGATCATCTTAATTTTGAATTTGATTTGAGGGGATTAAGCATGTGATCTCAACATTAAAATTCAACGGTTTAAATATTGCACTCGTCCCTGCAAATATGGCCCGTTTAAGTTTTGGTCCCTGTAAAAAAACAAATTTATTTTTGGTCCCTGCAAAATTTTTTGTTTTTTAAAATAGACCCTGACCCCATTTTTGTGATGATTTGCATACGTGGCACATGATGACTGAACCCATTTTGTTGTTTTTGGTCCCTGTAAAATATTTTGTTTTTTAAACAGGTCCCTGCAAAAAAATTTGTTTCTAAAAATAGTCCCTAAACAAAAAATTTTGCATGGACCAATTTTTACAGGGACCAAAACTTAAACGAGCCATATTTGCAGGGACGAGTGCAATATTTAAGCCAAATTCAACAGATTTTATCCCAAAAAAAATCCATTGGATTCTAAAACTTCAAATAAAAAAATATACATAATCCAATGAGTTTTCATGGTGAAAGCCCTTTAAAAAAAATTAATATTGAGATCGTTGGCATAACTCTATTATGTGCAGGGGGTGTTCAAAACCGAACCAATCCAATAGAAAAACCGCAAGTCGAACCAACTCAAACCGAAACCGTAAAAAACTACATTTGGTTCGGATGTATTCGGATTACTTTTCTGCTCAACCGCATGGTTTGGTTCGGTTTGCGGTTTTTATTTTGCCAACCAAGTCAAACCAAACCAAACCGCAACTTAAGAAAAACACTAATTAAAGATACGTTACCTAGATTAATATTCATAGAAACTCAATGGAAACTTTTATAATGTGACTTTTTTTTCACTTGTTAAATTTCTTCTTTCCTTTTTATTTAAAAAAATGTATTTATGTGCTATTTGAACTTTTAGATATTGATAAAATCTTAGTCTTTTGCATTTTTTATAAATAAGAATTCGATTTTGTCCACATTTTTAATTTGCTCTATATAGTTTGAAACATTGTTGGATAAAAATTAAAACATTGTTGAAAATATTGCTGAAAATGTGCTGTGTTTTAGCTTTTTAACTTAATTTTGATGTTGAAAACGAAAAATGGTATTGTATCGAAAAAAACCGCATCAGCCGATCCTACCCAAACCACACTAGTTTGGTTTGGTTTGGTTCGAATTTTATTTTAAAAGTCAACCGAACCAAACCATATCGCATACTTTTTTATCTTGCGGTTTAGATGACTTTTAACCTCAAAACTGAATCAAACCGCACCGTGAACACCCCTAATCATATGTTGGATTTAAACATGAGAGGAGTCATTTCTTTCTTTCATTGTCTTTTTATATCAAATCGATGATTCAATCTTCCAATAAAAATATATAATGGCATAATATTTTTTACGTTTCCTTTTCACATCACATCCTTTAAATAATCGGATCGAACCAATCAATTCAACTAGTTGAACCGGGAAACGACCAGTATATTTGCTACGTGGTTTGATCTGATTAAATTAAAGTCTCGTTTAATTAGACTTCCCTTTTTTTAAGATTATTTTTATCTTTTAATACCTTTTTTATTTATTTCTTTATATCGCTTCAATCGTGGTTGACCTAATTAAATTAAGATTAGGTGGTGTCTCATCTGATTTTTAACATCGCTTTAAAGTTTTGCGCACTTTAATACAAGTAATGCATAAAAGTATATATACATCGATGTTTTCGTTAAAATTATGTGTATAAACCGGGTCACCTATGCGCACAATGACATAGAGCATGCGAATCACTTTGGAATTTTTTACTATTTCACCTGGCCACTCTTAATTTATTTATTTCAGCTTTGAAACCAAAGCCACTGCTAATGTTTTGTCCTGTTCTTAATTAAGTTAGCTTATTACATTTAGCTTATTACATATATTAGATTAAAAAAAACAATGTTTTGATGGATGATATCCACGGTTTTTTTTTTTATATCATGGAGCAGTGGAAGCCTTTGAGAGTCACAAAAAGCATTTTTCTCTATTAAATTTTTTTTTTTAAATAATTGATCTTGCAAACTTTTTTATTATAACCATATCTGAATGGTATTATGTGCAGTATATAACTTGAAGAATAAACTTCAATTTGGCAAACAAAATTCCCTTTTTTTTGAGATTACTTTTATCTTTTAATTCCTTTTTTATTTTATTTCTTTGTTTTCAACCGTGGTTGACCTAATTAAATTTAGACTCGGTGGTCTCGCCGATTTGATCTCTCATCTAGTTTTTAACATCACTTTAAAGTCTTGTAGATGAATATTTTTTCCCTTAATAAAAAATTTATATTGTCGCGTCATTTTTCCATTGTCATTTCACAATATTGCATCACATATTTTAAAATCACACAAACATCGAACCCCAAACACCACCCAAAAAACCATTCACTTACCACAAAAATTTTACAACCCTAAGTGTGGTTCGATAATGGTTCATTCAGCAAAACTAAAACTTAAATAGTATTAAATTGATCGACAATTTAGTAAACACTTTTTCATATTCCATTACCAAGACTCTATCTTTTCCATATTCCCTATATCCCAAATATGTCAACGGTAACAAGCATAATTCCAAGAATCAAAATCAAAAGAGAAAACACATAACATCTAATCCAAAACAATACTACGCATACTAATGTTTTGGTAGTCCGAAGATTAATTAATAGAGAATCGCATCTGAGAAATTAGAAACACTTTTCACAATAGTATTAGGCATTGTGATATCAATTGGATTAGGAACATACAACTATACTTTATAGTAAAAGAAATATTTATTCTTTTTTGGTTGTTCTATGGATGAGCTGAAAGGTCAAACCCATCATTACTATATATATACAAGCTCTTTACAAACATTTTTCATCAGCTTTGTGCTAACAAATATGAAAAGTGCTATACAAGTTTCCATGTTTTGAAGTGGACAAAGAAAATTGTGTTTTGTGACCCTCAAAGGCTTCCACTGCATTGTGTTTCAAATCGAATTATTATATACGAAGAAACATATAGTAGTGGTTGACCTAAGAGGGTTCACTAAAGACTTTATTCTTGTATTTTGATTGTTTGATGAGTCGAATAAATTAATCAATTTATTTTAAGAAAAGTATTCTCTCTATTAACACATTATGCTTGATCTTTACTACTAATTTTATTCAAAGTGGCAATTTTCTAGCTATTTCATACCTGAATTGCAATATAAACATTTTTATGGTGCTCTAAAACACAAAGGTAATAATTTCTTCGTAGTATGCAACTATCTTTCTCTCATCTTTTCTTGAGCTAGATACCGAGTTTTAAAAAAAATATATGTATGTGTTATATTCTAAAGCAATAAATAATACAATTTTTCAACAAAAAAATACTATTAAAAGATTAATAAATATTTCAAACACTTGTAGAAAAAATCATATATTTCCAAGCATTACACTTAGAGAACCTCATCGTGAACCGACTTGTTTGGAAGTACACATTCAGATGGAGTCAGTTTTTATTATTTAAGAAGACCTTAATATAAGGATTAAACATATGTTCTCATTCTTACAATATATCTCATCTCATCTCATTTAATTAAATTTAGTTCGTTTCTATTTTTCGATTAAATTTTTCCCCACTTATTCCACATTTTTAGAATTGGTCATTATAATTTGTTTTTTTTTCCTAAATAGATCACTAAAGGTAGACTAAATGCTTAGTAGGAAATTGGACCCAAAAATTAAACTTAGCAGGAACTAAACGAAATGAGGCATTTTGTATCAACCGAAACCATTGTTGTTTGAACACTTCGACATTAAAACTTTTGAAACGCAACTATGTTTGGACACTTCTTACATCTTTTTTTAGTGGTAAAAACTTAAGGAGCCAACTTAACACATAAAAATTTTAAAACTTAAAGTACTAAATGGACTAAATGGAGCAACTGCTAAATGAAGCATACCTAGAATCGTTACGAGGGTTCAAGAAACGACGTTATGTAGTTAAAACGTGTTCAATAGTAGAATATTCATGTGTGGATATTCATGAGGAAATTTGTGATAACGTGTAAGTTTTTGAGGTCCACCATTGAACTAGGATCGTATTAGAGTCTCCTTAAATTTAATAAAAAGTTGTATAGAAGATTCATTCAATATCAATTAAAAGTGTAAAACAAATTAGAGTTAAATATGTTTTTAGTCCCTACATTTTGCACTCCTTTGATAAATAGTCCCTATATTTAAGTAAATGCTTTTAAAATCCTCACATTTTATATCCGTTACCAAATTTAGTCTCTGCCATCAATTTTCTATTCAGTCACCAAACGGATTGTTGATCTGGCAATTTTTTTAATTTTTTTTACCTTTAAATATGTTTTTTGTCCCTATAAAATTGAGATCTTCTAAGTTTAGTTCTTACTTAATTTTAATTTTTTTTTTAGTCCTTATGAAAAATTTCTGCACTCAATATTAGTCCTTACTCAATCCAATTTGTTTAATTTATGTTTTAATCATGTTGCATTATAATTTTTACTTATTGTAAGTTTGAATATTAGGGGAGGCCATGTAAAAATCCATCCAATGTTGTTGAGAGTAGTTTTGCGAGGGGAAAGGAAGTAATTGATGAGGCTAGTGATGTTGTGAAAAGGAAAAAACAACCTGCACCAAAGAAAAGTTATTGCTGCTAAATCTGTGACAGTGATGTCTGAGGCTAGTGATGCACCTCAACCTGATGTTGTAAGGGTTATTTAAGCCGCTAACTCATTACTGCACTTTACGGGTTCTTTTATTGGTTTCTGTTATGTGAACAAAGACATATAATTCACCGTTATGCTTGAAAGTTTGGTTATAACACAGAACAAATGAAACCAACTTTGTTAATGTGAAGTTATTTGTAACTGAAATTATTGCAGTCTACTGTAAATGAGGTTGAAGCCATGATGCAAGGATTGAAAGCTTTACCACCAAATGTTTTTGAAGAGACAGTAGGTGGATTAGTTCATGGACTAGTTCGTTGGAATCATAATGTATCCAAAGTGACCAAGGTATTTCACTATCTATTAAATCTTAGTCTTATAGCATGGTAATGTTACTGCTTCATACATTCCTAATTGTTTTCATTTTGAAATATAGCATACTGCAAGCACAAGTAACAACATTGACAATGAGGCTAGCCACATAGTAAGGGGATTTAGTACTATGACACCAGAAGTTTAGGATAACACCATGGAGGAGTTGGTGACTGGGCTCGTGAAATGGCATCATGAAGTTGGAAAAAAGAAATCAAATCTAGGAGAAGAGGAAGGAAATTGAAGCATGGAATTATAACTTATATTAGTAGTACTTTTTTGATGCTTGATGCCTATTTATGTTGAACTAAGTGTGTGTAATCAAGCATTTGACATGTAATGCTTCATCTTTTTTTGTTAAATATGTGATGAAGCTTAACTTAGGTCCAACTACTACAACTTATTGCCTTCTTTTATTTTGTTTTTGGTTGATTAAACATTTCCAACATAGACAATTGGAGTACCAATTGTAGGTTCACTATGATGTACAATTGGAATGTCAATTGCATTTTATGCAATACTAATGGATGTGCTTATTTTACTAATGATTATGAAGGTTCTGTAGTCTTACTTGTTCATTCTTTTACGGGCATATCAACATGTATCACTTCTGTTACTTTCATATATTACTATTTGATGCAGGCAAAGTGAAGTTGATTTCATATGAAGAGGAAGAGAATTTCATACATCACTTCTATTATGAAGAGGAAGAGAATTAAATGGAAAACAATCAACCATATGGCTTACCTTGCTAACTTAGCTTGTGTATATGTATGTTCAATTCGTTTTAGATTTTGTGCGGTAGCTATCGATAGATAAATCAACAATTGTGTGTGTGATCACAATGATATTATCAATTGTAGAAATCAATTTTTTGCTATAATTTTAAGCAATAATTAAATAAATTGGATTGAGTAAAGACTAATATTGAGTGCAGAAACTTTTCATAGGGACTCAAAAAACTATTAAAATTAAGTAAGGACTAAACTTAGAAGGCCTCAATTTTATAGGGACCAAAAACATATTTAAAGGTAAAAAAAATAAAAAAATTGCCAAATCAGCAATCAGTTTGGTGACTGGACAGGAAATTGACAACAGGGACTAAATTTAGTAACGGAGATAAAATGTGAGGATTTTAAAAACATTTACTTAAATGTAGGGACTATTTATCAAATGAGCGCAAAATGTAGGGAATAAAAACATATTTAACCCAACAAATTAAAACAAATATGTATAAAGCTACTTTTACTTCCCAAGATTCATTGTATAGGAGCATTTAAGTCTTCATGTTTATGTATTTTTAGATTCATGCATTTAGTGAGTTGGACCTATATTTATTTATCCTTGTAAACATAACAGTTATGTAATTGTATATAAACATCATGATGGCCGAGTGTTTTACTTACTCAAGCATATTCAGAAAATTTCTTATTCCTATGTTCACATGTCACAATGGTGATTGCTTGATCCTTGTAATGAAAAACAATTTGTGTTCATCAGTCAACGTGATCACAATTGAAACCATATTTTAACACCTTACAGCTTATTTAACCAGATTAGTTAGATTTGCAACACTAGGTATGCCCTAGGCACAACATGGTTGTAATCTAAACAACCTGAGATGAAGCATTTGAAGTCAAAATTGTTCCACGAAACCCTTCCTTTGTATATTGTGTATCCTTTTTCTCATCACACATTATTATCAAACAATAGATAACTAAAATGATTCTTCATTATTAACAAATGAGAGTGTTACAATCAGTATATATAGGCAAACTAATTGTACTACACTAATCTAGTTGTACTACACAATAACAGAAAGTACAATCTAATAGTGCAGGCGAGGTTGCTTGCATTGCAAGTTATCAATCTAAGTGTTATTATTTTCATCTACGTGTTTAGTGTGTAATAGCCCCTCACAAGTTGGAGGGTGATATATGTCTATCATCTCCAACTTGGACAATAGATTGTTGAAAGGTTGAGGAAGAAGAGCTTTAATGAAGAAGTCAGCAATTTTCTCTTTGAAGGAGATTGGCAGTAGTTTGAGAATGTTGGCTTGCAGTTTTTCACGTACAATATGGTAATCAATCTCTAAGTGCTTTGTGCATTCATGAAACACAGGGTTAGCAGCTATATGAAGCGCACTTTGATTATCACAATATATGATTGGAGTCTTGGTGCATTTAATTTGCAAATCATGAAGAACATAGAGAATCCATTGTAGTTCACATGATGCAGCTGCTAGTGCTCTATATTCATCCTCAGATGAAGACTTGCTGACAATCAATTGTTTGTTTGTCCTCCATGAAATGAGTGACTTGCCTAAGAAGAAACATTGACCAGAGATGGATCTTCTTGTATCTCTGCAACCTGCCCAGTCTGCATCTGAAAAGCCTTGTAATTGAAGGTGAGAATCTCTAGGGAAGAAGATACCTCGTCCAGGAGATCCTTTCAAGTATCTTAATACTCTTGTAGCAACAGTGAAATGAGTTTGAGTAGGATTGCTGAGGAATTGACTCAACTGCTGAGTGATGAAAGTAATATATGGCCTGGTGGTGTTGAGGTACAAGAGTCTACCAATCAATCTCCTATAAGCAGGTATATCAGTATAAGGATCTGAACCATCATTGTGAAGTTTGATACTAGGGTCAGAATGTGTACTAATAGGCTTAGAGTTGAGGAATCCTGAATCTTCAAGGAGATCTAAGCAATATTTTCTCTGACAAAGAGAGATTCCAGATGAAGAGTGAGCAACTTCAATACCAAGAAAGTATTTCAGAAT
>Ga0228711_1005255_pt1 | contig 19762 bp, 5 predicted proteins | sample MedpolnodulmetaG_2_FD_177996 | JGI IMG/M metagenome (GOLD analysis project Ga0228711, IMG submission 177996) | Root nodule microbial communities from Medicago polymorpha collected in Santa Monica, California, United States - brown nodules | ecosystem: Host-associated > Plants > Roots > Nodule... | reverse complement strand
TTTAAACAAAAATCAAGTATATGTGAAACACAATAAATTTTATGCGAATGTCAGATGCTATCACACAAATACTACTTCAACCTTCCCAGTCAAAAAAAAAAAAAAAACTTCAAATTTGGAAGACTAGAAGCTATAATAAAAAAATTAGAAAAAAAAGCTATAATATTAATATTGCTACTATATCATTAAATAAGAATAGAATAATAAAGACGTGTAAGAAAAAACCTATGAACCAACAATAAAAACACGTCACAAAAAACACCCTCTTTACTATATATACAAGGACACATTCAAATCCTTTCTCAATCATACACCCTTTAATTCTCATTGTTATAGTACATCATCTTCTTCTTACTTTCCAATTCTATACTATTTGTGACATTACCAAATGGGTTCTTTCAAGTTGTTGGGTCTTATAGCCATGGTTCTCATGTTACTATTGCCCATGGCTGCCAAAGGGGATTTATTTGATGATGTCCTTGGTACGCAAACTCATCTTTCAAGAGAAAAATAAGTCATTAACATCTACCTATATATCTAAGTCACATATATACATGGAAACAATTTACATGATATTAGTGAATTATTGCATACTAATATGATCATCTATATATTAATTGCAGAAAAGGTTTGTGAAGAAGTGGAGTGTGGGAAAGGAAACTGTGTGGTGAATTCAAGTTACCCTTTGAACTTTGTTTGTGAATGTGATTCTGGCTGGAAGCGAACCCAAGATGAAGATGATGATATATTTGCTACTAGCTTTCTTCCATGTGTCATTCCTCAATGTAAATCTCAATCTCTTTTCCTCCTACTAACTCAAATAAATATATTTTTACTACTCATTAACTTGTAATTCATTTTTATGAAGGTAAAAACTTAAAACTTAACCTAAATCTGCTCTATTATATCATTTAACTTGCAGGTAGCTTGAACTATGGTTGCCAGCCAGCACCTCCTCCAGTTCCAGAGAAGACTTTACCTCGCAACCTTTCAGCTTTTGATCGTAAGTGTAACGCTACTCAACTCTTTGTTGACTTTGGTTATTCAGAATCCATTCATGAGATAAGTAAAGTCTTGCTAAAGTTATAATTTGAACTTGTGTTCTTCGGAACAATTTAACCTTAATTGAAGTTCGTTAACACTTTATACATAAAAATTTAATTATCAATTCAAAAGGTTCATAATTTTTTTGGGTACATTCTTCATATTTTATGCACAAAAAGGTTTCATGAGTTTGGTGATGCTTTCTTATTTATTGGTAGTATAAGAGAAATTTACAATGATAAAGTTTGAGTTCACACTAACTATAGCTATGCAAATAAAAAAATATTTTTGTAGCTTGCTATTGGGCATATTGTGGAGAAGGAGAATGCACCAAGAACAAGACACATACACACATATGTGAATGCAACCCCAATTATTATAATCTTCTCAATATCTCTGTCTTCCCTTGTTACAGTGAATGTAAGCATCCTTAAATCTTTATTTATTCAGTTATTTTGACAATGGCAACAAATGTTAGAAAAAGAAGAACATTGACTAAACATGGATTAATATCTCGGTGGACTTAAAATTTTGAAGGTACTCTTGGATCTGATTGTTCCAGACTTGGAATTAAAGTTTCAAATGCAACAGGAGATGTTGACAGTCATGGTAAGATTAGACTCCGTGCCTATGTTTTCTTCTCATCTTGCACTATTTTTCTTTGTTATTAATGTTAAATTTTCAAGCCCTAACACAAATTGTTACCAACGGACTAATGTGGTTCAAGATTTTTAAATTTAGGATTATTATTTTGAAATTTTGCTAGTTTTCTTATGGATCAAATTGTATAAAATTACTATTACTGTGAAGTTTCAACAAAATTGATTTCTAATGGTGTGTCTGATTTGGTATTCCCCAGCAAGCTCAATTTTTGGAGGAAGGTTCCATTGGATCACTGTGTTGTTGATTTCAACGGGTATGGTTATGTGGAGCTAGTTAGGATGCAGAGATGGTGTGTGATATTGTGCTGAACTTCATGATTATTGGAAGTCTGATGGGAATATATTAGTTTAATTTTGTGAATTATTTATTTGATTGTTGTGATTTTTGTGTAATATAAATATACAGTCTCATTATAGCCTATAGAAATAAAGCCATGGTTCAGTCATTTGGAGATGATGACTATTGTATCATATGGTGTTTCCTGTTTTGTATACGTACTTATATACCCATGTAAACATATACCTTCCCTACATATTATTAACTCAGAGCACTATTGTTTCCTTGCACTTATCACATAAAATAATTGAAATAAAAATAGTAACATTTGACATATACTCTATTTGGTACCAATATTCTACATTGATTTGAGTGGAAGAGAACTTGAATTCTTTGAGTAAGATCTCCAGTTTAAAATTTGTGGAAGAAAAAAGTGGTTAGAATGTTAGACCCTACCAGCCTACCATGTCAATTCTATTTAGTTTTAGTAAGGTACACATAATTGGATATGTGAGTATATGTATCATCTAATATAAAAACTTATAAAGTAATTTACGTGGATTATAAACTTGATTTGGTATGTTGAATTAATCAAGTGTTAGGCTCATTTTGGTTAAGTGTAGTCTAAAAAGGCTTTAGAGAGGTTTATAAAATAGATGACAAGTATAAAGACAAAATTATACAAGTCGTGCAGAGAAGTGTACAAAACCCTTAAAGTATGTAAAATATTATCTTGATATGCGTAGAACTCCCCCTTTGAGCTTATAAAAGAGGATATGTTGTCGTTTGTAAACCAAACAAATAAGTAAAAGCAAAAAACAAAGTATTCTCTCAATCATCTCCTTGATTCCTACTAAAAGCGCATCATCACCTTCTCCTTTCTAAAAGTAAGAAACTACATATATTTTTTGTAGTTTATCTATTTAATCACTCTCCAACGAGAAGTGTGTAGAGCAAGACACCATAGGAAGCATGAAGTGAAGGAAAGTCTAGTATCTCACACTCAAATGTCTTTAGGAGTGTAGTCTATGTTCACATTTTAGAAGAGAAAAGAGTTAAACTTAACGACTAGAACCAGAAGTTCATCTTCATTGAGTTTGATCCAAACTCAAAGGGCTACAAGTTGTATAACCTAAACAACAAAAATATTGTAATCAGTCATGATGCGGTCTTCGGTGAAGAAGGATGATCGAATTTTGGACCTCATAATAAGAAATATAATTTATTTTTAGAATTTGAAGAAGAAACGTCTATAGAAGTTAAATACGTGCCCTACTCACCAACATTGTCCGCTTATGAAGACACTTAGAGTGAAAAGATCATGATACATACAAGAAGTCTTCAAGATCTCTTTGACAATGCAGAAGCCTTATCACCATGGAGACTTGAAGATCTCTAAGAAAACATAATGGACAATCCCACATTTTGCCTTGGGTAAGAGATGGAGATATGAAATGAACGAAGACATAAAAGCCAAAATGATATACGATAATTAATCTTTCTTCCAAAAGAGCATTAGACTACCGATGTCAATAGAGTGTGCAAGGCAAAGAAGAATGTCATGGGACATTCAAAATATACAAGACAAGATTAGTCACAAAAGATTATAGTCAAATTTTTTGAATTGATTGTGATAAGGCGTGTCTACTGAGTCATTTGTCTGGATACCGTAAGACTCACATTCTCTAAAGTTACAAAACACGAATTAAGAATTCGACAAATAGACATGAAATGTGCCTTTTTAAACGGAGTTCTCAAGAAAGAAGTGTACATCGAGCCACTAATGAGATAGATACAAGCTGAAGAGATAAATAGTCGAACTACTCAACCTAAGAAAAGGAGGGGGGGAAGGGGAGGGGGGGCGTTGTTATAAACTTGACTTGGTGCCTTTAACTAACTAATAAAGTGTTAAGCCTATTTTGATTTAATTGGTGCAATCCAAAGAGAGTTCTAGATTATAGAGGTATAGAAAATATATGAGTGATATATAAAATAGTTTTAAATGTAAGTCGTAGAAAGAAGTGTCTATACATTTATCTTGATGTGTGCATAACTCTCTCTTTGAGGCTATAAAAACGGGAGAGGTTGTCATTTATAACCCAAGGAAGTAAAAGCAAGAAACATATTACTCTCTCATTCTAAATTCCTCCCAAAGGTTCACCGTAACATTCTCTTTTATCCTCAAAGAATATTAAATTATCCTTTTGTAACAACAGACGAAGCAACTAAATCAGTGTTTTTCTTTGTCAAGTAACCTAGTGGTTAGAAATTCACCTTTTTAAGATGAATAAGTGGAGTGACAGAGATTCGAACTCCAATCCACACATTTTACAATGCATTGTTCCATCCAATTGAACAAGCTTATAAGGACGCTAAATTAGTGTTTTAACCTCAAAAAGTTGGAAAAAAAACTAAAACAAATCAATTTAATTTTAAATATATAGTATAATATGACCGATTAACTATATGTACATGTTTGTCTAACTCAATGTGTCAAGAAGTATTCATCATATCCTCTAAAACCGTAACCAAAGTTTGAACCTTTGGCACACTAGAACAAGAATTTTTTTTCTTATAATTTTTGTATTATTTTTTTAAAATTGAAAATGCATCTAAATAAAATTTGTTCAGCCTCTAAACATGTTAGACCGACCCTCATGTGTGATTAGACTTTAAATCTCAACCTTTACAAAACCGACTTATAAGTTAATAATTTCTCCATCTTTTAACACAAATCACACTATTTACAACCAACTGAAATTAACATGAAGGTTCATTTGATGATCATAATAATTAAATTCACATAGGTTCTTAACCAAATTCATTATGATTTCTACAAATCCATAATTTTCTCAAAATTTGTTATATTAAATAAATGTGTATTTTTAGTTAAATCCAAATATTAATAGTTTAGATTTGAAAAATTAATTCATTATATAATCTTTTACCTATTCCCCTTAAACAAGATAAAAAAAAAATTTACCCTTAAAAAAAATAAAATAATAATAAAGGTTGAGGTAGGTGGTGTTATTGGCATTGATATTGATTTGATTCTCTTCCTTCTCTCTCTTTTCCATATCGCACAAATCGTATCAATCGAGCGAGCAATGTCTGGAGAATCAGCCACCACTGCTGTTCACAAGGGTCAAGTAAGATTTGAACCCTATTAATCATCACTATCATCGTCACAATCGTTCAATTTTAAGGGTTTTATTATTCTAACCTAGTTACTAATCTTTTTTTGATTAATTAATCAGGTTGATCTCTTAGACTTTATAGATTGGACTGGTGTTGAATGTCTTAATCAAAAAACTAATAACTCTCTCCCCAACGCTATTAAACAGGTTCGATTTTAGTTCAGTACCAAAAACCCTTTTTTATTGTGTTACTTAGTTATGATGTTTTAATTACTTTAATTTTTTGTTTAATTAAAATTAGGGTTATAGAGAAGATGATGGATTGCATCTAGAAAGTGATGCTGATGAACAGCTTTTGCTTTATATTCCTTTCACTCAAGTTATTAAACTTTATTCCGTTGCTTTCAAAGGTCCTGAAGATGAAGGTAAAACTATATGATCCTTATTCATTCATATCACATAACTAAACTACATTATTATTTCTAAAACTTATTTTTTCCTGATTGCCACAACTTCCCCCAATATGATTGTACATGGAAGATCCACATGTACACTCTGATACTTTTGATTGAAGGCGTGTCCAGTTCCAGTGTTTGACACATGTCTATGTCCAGCACCAACATTTGATTACATTCGATTATGTCATTTTTTTTTTCTTTCAAACATTAGAGGTGTTGACTTGTCAATGTCAAGTATGTGTTTGTGTGTGTGAAAGTGAATCCCCATTTTGGTATCTATATGTGGTAATTTTATTTTATTTTTTTTGAAAACTCGGTATCTGATCTTAAGACTGACTAATTTGAGAGGTCCAATCCCACCGTCCACTTGCTGGGGGCCGTTTAAAGCCAGAGCAAAGCTTTGTATGGACTAGTCCACCGAACTTGGCACTGGGGATAATCAAACATGAGACCTTGTGAGGAGCACACCCCAAGGTCCCAAGCCAATATAACCAAGCCAACCCAAGTGGGTTCCTGGAGGGTGGTCATTGAAATTGTTGATTGTTGATGATTTTAGTCCAAACTTTACTTCTTGTTAGCAAATATTACAAAGTAGTTCCTACATTTGAATACTTCAAATCAAATTGATCTTTGAAAAATTACTTATGAATGTAAAGTTAGTTCTTGTATTTGTTAGGTTAAGCTCAAAACGTTTTCCAAATCGTAACATGTGACTATAATGATCAACTATTTATATTTTCATGGAAGTTGTTGTCAATTTCTTACTTCATCTTCTCATGATAAGTGTTCTGTTTCAGATATTTCTCATGGCAAGTAATTTTTCACTTTATATTACCAAGACATTATTTATTAATTTTTCAATGATACCTCAATTTATTTTAATGGTTTTTGATAGAACACTATGGTGTCGTTTGATTCATGTAGTCAACCCCACTTAGTTGGATAAGGCTTAGTTGTTGTCATTGTTGTTGTACCCCAATTTATTTAAATTTTCTATTCACCTAACTACTTCACTACACCTACTGCTACTTTTAACCACTCTAAATTTATGCGATGTTCTACTCATTTTCTATAGTCTTAAAACATGATTTTAGTATGACAATCTACATAGCTAATCATTTCCTTAAGTGGTGTTATCACCTTGGAAGAATTTTATAATGAGATGGAGGAAGTAACTTCAATGACTAACCTTACAGTACCCTACAAATAAGATCTTCACCAATTTGCTATTGCATTTTTTTTTTTTTTTTTTTTTTGTCGACATGATTGTAATCGGAGTCAATGTTGTTATCTAGGCCCCAAGACAGTAAAGCTCTTTTCCAACAAGGAACACATGGGATTCAGGTATAGCTTGGTTTGGTCAAAATTTGTTTGTTTTCATAGCACTTGTGTCTTGTGATTAAATCGGTTGCTGATTGTTTGTTAATGATTTAATATAATGACAGCAATGTCAATGACTATCCACCAAGTGATACGTTAGTTTTGTCTCCAGAAAACCTCAAGGTAAGTGCTCCATAAGTTTTCTCCCATGTCCATTAACTATGCTCAAGGTCGTTTGTTGATTTTTTTTTTTTATCATATTTGGAATATCTAACATGACTATTGTTTAATTTATTCTCTTATAGGGCAAACCGGTACTTTTAAAGTATGTCAAATTTCAAAATGTTCGTAGGTATGTTATATTCCTTATTTCCTACTTTTATAAAGCGCATTCCATTTTTATCATCCAATTGGTGGGAGCAACTTCTGATTCTTGTTAATTACTTGACCAGCTTGACAATATTTATTGAGGATAACCAGACTGATTCTGAAATCACAAAAGTTCAGAAGATTATGTTGATCGGATCAACGTAAGTTTTAAACCATATATCAGTTCTGCTGTGTCTCCTTTCTCTACTACAACTTTGTGTTTCCTTTGCTGTGAAAAATACCTATTGAACCATTTAACACTTGCATTTTATAGTTTGTCCGCCTAATACTTAAAGGTAAAAGGCGATTGAGGAAAGTTACAAGTCAGACCATTAACAAGGGTTTAGATTTTAGTCGGTTATCGTTACATTAACACAAGGGTTTAGATTTTAATTAGTAATTGTTAGACATGATTTACAAGATTATGGTGTCGACTAATCTGTGGAGGTGACTTTACTTGGTAGGGAAAACCTTCATTGTTGTTGATTACCACTTTATCTTTAGTTTCCTCTAGCAGAAGAAACAATAGGATGGCTATAGGACACCAGATTTTTTTTGCTTTTCTAGCTGCAATGTGATCTACAAACTGGTGTGTCACAGTCACATATTGCCATATTGGAATTGGTACTTAATTGTCTTTCATGTGGGCCACACTTTTCTTCACTGAAACAGATTCGTTTATGCAATTTTTTATGTTTGGTCTTTTTTCTTTAATCTCAATCTTTTTTCATGCATTTCTTTCATACAGTTTTAGTTTCCCTATTTTGTAATATTCCCAATTTTGGTCTCCCAATTTTTATAGTGTCTGACCGATGACCATTTCTCCACTTATGCATTTGAGACTGAATGTTGATGATGCACCCAAGTGAGAATGTGAGATGCTGATGCGGCAGTAGATTTGATAACATGTAAATGAGTTAAACGAAAAATCATCTAAACAGTGTCATATAAGCATCTCACTTGTCATGTCATCAAAATGCATCTCCAAATGCATGGGTGTGGCAAAATGACGAACATTTTGAAAAACGGAGGCAAAATTGGTGATTTGAAATGGGAGACCATAATCATGATTGAGTGATCGAAAGTTGTATTTAAACCAAGATTCTTAACACACAATTCTGGTATTTTGATGCAGAGTTGAAACAACGGACATGAAGGGTTTGAAGAAGATTGAGGATCATTGAGCTCATAAAAAGTATTGAGTCAAGTTTCCTGCATATCCATCTACCCTTAGAAATTTTGATTGGAAATTTTATATTCAGCTTCATGAATAATGGTTAATTTATGACTTCTAACATCTATATTTTTTTTCCGTAAGATACTGATACTGATGTTAAACAGTATATCTGCTTGGGTGTGACAATTTATGTGATAGGAAGTTATGTTCAAGCTGCGTGGCTGTTTATTTTCTTTTTCACATGTTTGGGTAATATGTAAAAAATTGAGGTTAGAATTACCTTGAATGACTGAAGATTGGAGCTGAACTATATTGACGGTGTCATATAATTTGGTTTTCTTTTAAAGCATCAGCTGCCTACTTTGCTTTTCTCAAAAATATGCATCCAAAATAGATTAGGGTTACTATCACTGATTTTCTTCCACCAAATTGTGGCGTGTATGGGTTCGGTAACAAGTAACAACCCTGTGTTTTTTTATCAGTCCCACTCCCAGTTTCTTATGTTCTTTATAATCACTATTTCCCCTCGTCTATAGAGTAGTCTGTATAAATGAGATCTGAACTACTCAAGTAACGGTTAAGTTCTCCGGTCTTGAATATAAGCAACAAAACAGAAAAAATGATGGTCTTGAATGTAAGCAAATGTCAACAACTTCTATAATATTTAGGGTTACTCTTCCTATTACGAGCTAGGAGTAAAAGTGTAGTGGCCAAACGAAAGAACGTGAGAATTGTTCCCATACTCCTATAATTGGCAAATTTTAGACTTTTAGGTAACCAATTTTTTTACAGTCATGTACGAATTTTTACACGGTCAATCAATGTTTGTAATTTTGTTAGTATATAAGTATGTAACAATACTAACATTTGTTCTAACATAATACATGCACTGGTCCTTTAAGAAACAATATATTTAACAATAAAAATTCTGGGATCAATTTATATTATTACTGGTTGTAGCCAATGTTAGATGAAAACGTATTTTCCTTAAAAAGAAAATATGATGAAAACGTATTTAACAAGAAAAATATCATAATATTCACAAATATTAGAGTATGTAAAGAATTTTTATTTTTATATAGTTGATCAATCATAATCGTCGAAAAGCATTGAAAATATTTAATTTTATTTAAAGTCATATATAATTACTTGTGATTTGTTGACGGTGAAGTTTTTTTATGCCAACGATAAATCAAAATTAAACTAATTTTTAATTTTGGCCCCAACACCCACAATTAATTGTTACATCTTTTTCACCTCAATTCTCATTTCCGATTGTAAATTGTTCTTTTATCCAGTTGTTTTGACATTACATTGTTGTTTAAGTTAAGAGGCAAACAAATATGTATGTTCTTGTTCTCAAGATTTTCACTTTATTTATGGTTTTATTGCAAATTTATTCATTTAGAAATGCAATAGTATAGACTTGTGGACCAACCCGTTCAACCTACGATCTATAGAGAGTTGAGCAAAACTTGTAACTTTTTTTGACAAAAACAAAACGATATTCATTCAAATTGATAGAGTACATCACATCAGATACAAATATCGTTAAAAACGTAAAGGATGAACCCGCGAACAAACCCACATCACCCAAGTTAATAGCATACAACGACAAAATACCTACAAATAATATGATAAAATCTAAGTCACCGAAATACCCATGCTTGCGGATCTGCAACGTTGGCGCCCAAATCATTGATTGAATTTGTAATTGACTGATGTCAATCTTTCAATAGGAACTAAACGAACACCGCCACAAAACGCGAAATCAAACGCCGCATAAGACGACTACCAACACAACGCCGCAATTAGACGACGAAATCAAAAAAACAATGAAGGAAAAACTTGATGTTTGTGAAAACCACTTATTTAGATTGAAAGGAAAGAGAAAAAAAAATATAGATGAGTGATTTTTGGTCAAAAAATGGCCTAAAACCACTCATCCTCGATGAATGAAGGAGAAAGAAAATTTAGAGAGAAGTTGAAGTTTTTCTCAAGAATTTTTTTTAAAATACTATTTGCCGAGCAAAACTTGTAACTTATTATTGGTTTCTTTAAATTTGGTCCAACTCAGCCAAAAACAATATTTCAAAGATGAAGAGGGTTAGTAACATACTCTCTAAAAGACATTTTTAACACACTTTCCTTTAGAGAAATGATATTTATACAATTATTTTGTGATAACTTTTGAACAACCCTTTCTCTTATACTCGTATCATGTGCTTGCTCTCTTTTTTTCTTTTTCCCTCTCTATTGTTGTTGGCCAATAAGAAGAGAGAAAAAGAAGGTTGTCACCCAAGCTTTTTTGTTTTTAAAAGAAAATTGTTGCAAGATTTATCATCAAATGGTTGTACAAATATATTACTCTTCTTTTATTGGGAAAAAACATGACATCGAAATTCCATTTTAATATACAAGTTTGTGATGATATTATTCAAGAATGCCAATAATTTATAGTGTTTTTTTACAACTTAAATTTTAGGTTGTTATTATATATATATATATATATATATATATATATATATATATATATATATATATATATATATATATATTGATACTAATATTATTTTTAACTACTTCAATTAATATAATATTTTACTATCTCTTAAACTTATTTTCTTTTAAAGCATTATTTAGCTATTCAATTTAATATAAAAATTTATTTTCCCAAAAAGTATTCATTATCTTAAGGTTAAATACTACTACTTCCGTCCATATATATAAGACTCTTTTGCTAAAATTACGGGAATTAAGAAAGTGGAATTAATGTAGTTGGAAATAACAAAAGAGTCTTATAAAAAGAGACAAAATTTTTTTATCAAAAAAGTCTTATAATTAGGGACGGAGGTAGTAACAAGTACTCTCTCCCTCCCAAAATAACTGAGCTAATTACAATAAAATATTGTCCTAAAATAATTGACTCAATTCTCTTTTCAATGTAGTATAAATTACTTTTTTCCAATTATACACTATAATTAATACTAATTTTATTCACAATTCCACTTTGCATTTATAATAGTGGAGAATGCACCAATATTAGAAAAAGACGCTCAAAACTAATTTTCTCTATCTTTCACTTTTACACTTTTTACTAATATGTGTGAAATGAACAAAAGACTCGCTTATTATGGGATGGAGGGAGTTAGTCTTTTAAAGGATTTGAATGTACATCACAAGTACGAAAAATTGATCATGACTATTAAACACCTTTTTCATAGAGACTGGATGGTTTAGTTTACCACATACTTTGTGTGAGGGTAACGCTGCAACTAATTTTCTAGCTAAGAAGGATACTCTAAGTGATAGTAGCCGTGTTATTTTAAAAGAAACCCCTCCTGATATAGCCTTTGTCCTCTTAACATATGTCATGGGTGTTGAGTTTGTTTGACCCTAGTTTAGGTCTTTTTCTTGTAATTTTATTAAGAGAACTAATACTTTCTTATTTATAAATAACCTTAAATAATAAATGCATGTTTGGATTCATATGGTGATGTTAACAAAATTTAATGAGTCATCATAATTTTAGCAAATACTACTATACTTTACAATTTTTAATAAAATTGTCACTCTTTCAAACATAGACCAAGTACAGCACTCCGTATGAAAGGTGGGAGGAGCACAAAAGGGTAGAGAGCTAAAGGCTATCACAAACATTGAGCTTGACGATGCATATAGCAATATCACTTTATCTTTAGTTGAAAGAGAAAATTTTAAGAAAATGTTTGTTATCTTGATTTCCATCCTTTTCTTGTGATTGTGTGAACCTTATGTAACACTGAACGATCAGATCTGTGCAAATTGCAAATGAATGGTCCCCTATATACACTAATTGTTCATATACTCTATTTGGTTCGTTCTAATTGATGCCTACCTTACATACAACACACACATTATTAGAAAGAAAGGAAAAGAAAAAGATTAAAGTGTCATCCAACCATAGTTTTAAGATATATGGAAATTCTCACTAGCTAGTGTCTGCATGTGGTGGCGTGAGCGTGATATTATTTAAATAAATTCGTCAAAACAATAGTATATAGGACCACATGCATATACATCTTTCTCCTTGTTTAACTTTTTTATCTTACAATTCTTTATGGTTCTCTTCCTTAATTTAATTATAAAGTTGCCGACATGGCCATTGGAGAATAGCTATAGTCCGTAATTAATGGCTAATCCTTTCATGCATTTTATTTTTTTTATTTCTTCCTCCCTCTGCCATTGCACAGTGTAGGGGGGCCGTAAGAATAGTTAGATTTAGAGATAGAACTTGCACGTTCTGTGAAGGATAATATCCATACTTTTCTTACAAAATTAATACATTTATCTCCACACAAAACAAAAGAAAGAAACCAATTTTTTTATTTTTTTTTATACTTTTACATTTCTTTACCACTTCATAAAATTAGTAATCTTTTCTTATAAAAATATTAAGATTTTTTCTGAAGTTGTTTGAAATGCAACCGGAGAAAAATGACATACACTTATACTAAGACGAACACTCCGATATCTTAGAGTTTGGTTGAGTAAGCACACTCCAGCATCTTATACTAATGTCATGTCATAATTTAAAATGAATTTCGCCTCTAAAGTATTGATACCCAATTAAACTCCAAAATACTTAAAATACCTAATTTTTTCTTATACTAAAGTACAAAATATTTATTCATAAGATTGGTTAATTTTGTTGCATTCATGTATAATTAATTAATGACAAAAAAAAATAGTGAGTGAACTTAATACTTGTGTTAATACAATATTATAAATTGTATATAAAAACACAAATTGAACAGCTTATCAAGATATTAAACAGACGATTATAGTGCCTGCATATAATTTAATAATAATTAATATGCTACTAGAAGCCAATTGTAAAGGGTTTGTTCTTGCTAGCTGTAGCTGGTAAACAATTTTGGGGCCTAAAGAGATTTGGGACACTAAAGCAAGAATTTTATAGTTGTTTTACAGTTGAGCCGACTATATGTCTTAATAATGTGAGAAAAGATGCTCTCTGTTTTTAAAGGATTTTAACATTATGATAATCTATCTATTATATCAAATTTTAATTTTGCCATTTTTCTTGATATGATATAACGACCATTAAATATCTCCCCTCAGGACTTCAAAAATTAAAAAATAACATACGTACATATAATAAGTTGCAGAAAAATACAAAGTAACGATAAAGAGACAGTGATCTATCTCCATCAGATGAGACAAAATTAAAGAGATGACACTGAGACAACAAAACTAGCTATTTAGAACCAGAGATGGTCCAAACGTAGCCTAGCTAATAGGGTATTTAAAATTAAGTACAGTACAGACAGGTAGACAAATTTAAAATAAAGGAACTTCTAGGGTTTTTTCTTTTTTTGTTATTATTATAAGCACCACGTATATTCGGGGTTGGTTAATTTACAACTACTTATTTTACAGTGAACTAACATCCAAACAGACACATTTCATTCACCTTTTATCAACAAAATTAATAAAAGTTAAATAAAGGATAAAATAATTAAAAAATGTTTAAACAAATAGTAAAATTGAAAGAAAGAATATCACACTAAAATGTAGTATCTTTTCATGAGTTCATCTAATATGGATATGAAAATGAATTTTATAATAATTAAAAATGTAGAACAAATTTAATATTTTATTAAAATTTACAAGAATGATTACATAAAAGTGTATATATTTAAACAAAAACTACTTTTTAATTAAATAAGAATGATTAAATTATAAATAAGAGAGTTTATATAAAGGGTAAAATTGAAAAAGAAAAAACATGAAATGTTTGTATTCCATTTCCTTCTTTCATCAAAAATAAAAAGTTAACAAGTTATAGCTTTCATAAAAAGAGAAGTTATAACCAAAAACTTATTAAACTAATATATCTGAAGATGTAGTTCGTTTTCTATAAAAAAAACAATGGCCACTATAAGAAGATAGACGAAATGATAATAATTATTAAAAATTCATAAATAACCAACCAAGTTAGTGAATCTTATAGGAATTGGCTAACTTACAACCTCTCATTTTTTTAATGGATCTAAATTAGAAAGTTATACAAAAACTTGTTAATTTGCACATGCTAAAAATAGTGGATTTAATAAGAAACTTTACCTCATTTTCTTTTTGAGGAGAAGAAACTCTTACTTCCTTTGTTCATTATTTTTGTGTAATCTTACTTTAGTCAAATTAAATTAATTTACATTTATAAAAAAACCAATAAATTCTGTTTATTATTTTTATTTTTCCTTATTTTTCTTATATTATTCATGATCAACAAATAGTTAAGATTATCTCTCAAAAAAAAAAAGAAGTTAAGATTATGATTCACAAAATAATAGTTTTTTTTTGTTGGATTGACAAAAATAATAGTTAATATTGAATTAAATTTAAAAAACAATAAATAAATAAATAGGAACTGTTTCTTCTACAAAAGCCATAGTTGAAAAGAGAGAGTATATATCATATATAATTTGCCATGCCTTTGTTTTTGCTAGCCTATAGCTAAGTTTTCAATCTTCTCATCGCTGTTAATTCTTTGTGTATATATACGCAATATCCTCAACTTTGAAGAGCATTTATACACACACATAGCTGAAGAATTAAAGAGACAGAACGGTTTGTGTAGCAAAGGGTGATATACTATCTATAGATTTGTGCACCTTCAGCAGTTGAAGCTGCCAGCATGATCTGAGCTTACCTTCTAATGGCAAGAATAGATCATATGGCAGCTTCACCTCTTGACTGGAAGCATATATACAAACCCTAATTTCTTAGTTTTCAGATTTCATTTCATTCTTTATCATTGAACCCTAGCAAAAAGGTTTGTCCAATTCCTTCTAGATCCATCAACTCTTATATGAATATATATTACATTAATTGTTCTTTCTCTTCCATAAATATATATGCATGCTATCTGAATAATTGCAGTACTAATTCAGATTATAATGTTGCTAGACTTTTGCAGAAATTGAGAGAGAAGGATGCTATGTAATATTATGTTCTGGAATCTGAAATCAAGTGATAGTAACTCGGTGTGTACTTCTTACCTTGGATTTGGGGATACTGGTCCCTTTTTTTCTCATATATCTTCATATAATATGCAGAAGTACTGTTTCATTTGAAATAATAATCTTATCTTCTGAGATCTATATATATTTTTACATTTGTTTCATATGGATTGGATTGGTATGATTCCAGACTTCAAGATCTAGAAAAAGTAGTTATGCACAGATATATAGACATTGGAATAACTAATTGTTCCCTCTTCTTCCCACACCTCACACATTTTCAATATATCAATGATACACATAGATCCTTGTCTCTTTGATATGCTTGTATTGTGTTGCTTTTTTGTTCAATTGGTTGAATTATTATAGTGTTATGGAAATCATTATAGCAGCATGGCATGTTACATATGTGTAGACATATACAGATCATGCACATATATGAGCAAGGGCACACCTAAATTCAGAGTTTGTATCTTAGGTTATACTACCTCCATCTTTAATAATTCATTTCATTTATACATATTCACCATAATAGTATTTATTTTTACTTATTTTTTTTCTTTCCAAGAAGCCGAACTAGCCCACATAAATTGACACCAGAGAGAATCGAATCTGAGATCTTGAGAGATATTGTTTGGTAAATAAATACTTAATGTAGTCCCTTTCAAAAAATACTTGATACAATTAAAAATTTAAACAAAAAAGTTCTACATAAAGGGATAAGCTATATATTTTTTTAAGATCTTTTATTTAGGAATTGATGGAGTATATAGTTTCATAGACACCTTTTTCAATTACATGCCTTCCTCAAACTTTGTGGATGCATGTAGAGGTGATTTGTTTGGAAAAAAAAAAGAGAGAGAAGAACAAAAGGATGAGAATTTCGTTCTCTCACCATAATAATATTGGTGCTTCCGAAAGAAGACTACCTTTTAAACTACATTAATTATTTGGAGAATTTGAAGTATAGATGAAGAATGAAAGAAATAATTAATAAATTAAAGGAATGAAACACTTTGAGTCTAAACTTGAACTGAGTGTTAGGCTTAGACCGTAGCATCAAAAAAGTACAAGCTTGGTTGGGACAACTGTTGTTGGCAGAGGAGTATAGTTGTATCAACACTTGGCAAACTACCTACTAGCTAGCTGCGGCCCCTTCAACGGTAATGCAGTTATCTGCATAGCTGTGAGATGTAATGCAACAACTCTAATGTTTATTTTGGGATATTTTGTCCTCTAACAGTTACTGCTTTTTTTTTTCTTCTTCTGGATTTGAATTCAACATATGATAACTTTAATTTTATTCTTGTTTAAATTAGGATTTGAAAGATAGTATAAATCAATTTTATAGTAACAATATTAATGAAAATCTACTCAATATGGAGTGTTGAGAGGACCTTATCTTGGAAGTAGGGTTTTTTACTTGGGAAGAAGTTTAGGCCACAAAACTTATGAATTTAGTTTCTATATTTCAGGTGGAAGATCAACGAATGGAGGCGTCGGATACCGGTAAAGGTTTCTCGGTGAAATCGGCCTATGTTTTCGATGAAGGTAAACTTCTTGGGAGAAGCCTTTTAGTTGGAGAATAGTTTGTGTTGGACAAGCTGTGGTCGAGTTTTGCACCATCTTAGGTAATTGGTTTCTCTTAGTATAGCTTCTTTTTAGATAAGATTAATTCCTACTAAATCTAACTTTTTTCATTGGGGAGTTTATCATTGAGCCTCAAGATGTCTTTTGAGTAATTTGTGTGACAACATTGAGGAAACGACTTGGCACTTATTCATGAGATGTGATTTTACAGCTCAAATGTGGTATGGGGTGTTTAGGTGGGTGGGAATGGTTATGTCTCTCTTATTATGAATGCATTGTTTTCTTGTATCCATGGGTGTGGGAAGAATGTTCCAAGGAGGTGGAGTTGGCATTCTATACTAGTATATTTGAGGTATTAGGAATGAATTAATCTTGTCTAAATAAGAAACCAATTATGTCAGAGGTATTGGTCTTATTGAACATACCTCTTGGATATGGTTTTTGGTGTAGTGTCTTTTTTATGAATGGGTTGTGGATTCACTTGGTTGCTCCTCTAGATGATAGTTGTTTGCTTCATGGGAACAATGTTTACATTTGACTTGTAACATGGGTTGGGTATCCCTTGCACTCTTTCTCTGATGAACTTCAATTTGAAATTGATTGTATGACATAAAAACTATAAATTTCTTCTATCATTATTTTAATTATTATATTTAGAAATATTTATTTAATTAACAAAATAATAAAATGACTTTTAAAATTTTAATTTCAAGCTTAATCTTCTGTAATGTTTTTTTACAATTTTCAGCAACTATTTAGTTTAGTAAGTCACTAGCAAATCCAATTTCATTAGGTCATTGACATGACTTCAATGACATTTTTTATGAGAACCTTTAATTTTTACATAACTTGTTGTGGATGAAGAGACCGTAAATGTCAACATATCTTAAACCTAAAGAAATAGGTTGGAGTTTCCAACCTATCAAGGCAAATGGTAGGTTTGTCCGGATGGGTTTGTAGGACAAAACTCGCACAAAAATATAAAAGAAAAATTGAACACTTTTTTTAAATACAAAAATTAAATAAGTTTTTTCTACCATTATACTCCCTTTATCCCAAAATGTAAGGAAAAAAACTCACTTTTTTTGTCCCCAAAAAAGACAAACTTTTATTCTATTTAATTTTATTTTTTTTAAAAAAAACATCTTTTTCTAAAAAAACTTTTGCTTATTCTCATAAAATTAAATGCAAAATACATTCAATTTTCTCTCTCTTCCATTTTCTCCATAATCAATAGTCAATAAAAATTGTTTTTACATCTTTCCATAAAACTTATTTCAAAGAAAACACAAAAAACTATACTCCAAAGTGTGATTTGATTTTTTTTTCCTTACAATCTATGACGGAGGCACTCCAAAGGCTCCAAATTTACCCTCCTCTTGATTACACAATTCGGAAGGGATTTGTTCGGATATTGGGCAATCCAAACGGTACAAAACATATGCATGGCCATTTATTTAAAATTCGTCATCTTCTTCAACTCTCTCAATCATTCTAAACAAAATCCCTATTCCACAACTTTTGTTTCATTACACAACCCTATCATCATGTGTTATAATCATTGTACAAACAAAAATATGCATTATGTTCTATTATTGGAGCATTTCATATTATATAATCAATCACTTCAAGAAATTATGCATTTTGATGATATTGGGGGATGCGTGAGAAGAGAGAAGGGTGGGAATGAAATTCTCAAAAGAAATTCTTTGAAGAGTATTACTTTTTCCACCCTACTGCTTTCTCACGCGTCCTGCAAAAATTTCAAAAATACCCCTAGTCCGGATTATATTTTTCTGAACCAGATTATTAGTGCTTTCCGAATTTTAAAATCCAGACAAAATCGATATGAAATTTTTGTGTCTTTTTTTGATGTCATGGGTCTCTGTTGACCGTTATATAAACCCCACATAAGCTGCAATGCAATTGCAAGGGTCATATGAACGGTCAACAATGACCATGACACGACAGACAAACCTAAAAAACTAAAAAAAATTGAGAAAAATGTAAGAAAGGAGGTGAAGTGAAGAATGAAGGAAGTTGTTGAAGATCCAATCCTTTTTATAGCCTTAAACAAGTCCAAGGTCATAAGTTCAGTCAATAAAAACGTTTTTTTAAATGCTAACTTTCAAAAATGCATCAATGGCTCCACTAACCGGCCAAAATAAACTGAGGGGTTACGGATTTTATATTCCGGACTACATGAACGTTGTCCAGATTATAAAATCTGGAATGTCCCTCACCCTACAGAAGGTGCGCAACTTCCTTCAGTTTGCCCCAATTTTGTAAAAATTCAGATTACATAATCCGGAAACCATTAGAGTTGTCCGGATTATGAAATCCGAACTGCATCAGTTTGTTTTGGCCGATGGTCTGCACCACAAGAAACACGTTTTCAAAGGTTTTTACCAAAAACATGTTTTTGACCAAAATTAATGGCTAGGCAATTTGTTTTCCTATAAATAGCATCCAAACTTTTCACATTTCTTCACACCATCACACTTTATCCTCATCTTCCTTCTTCACAATGTGTTTCCATCGTTGGCCTATCATAAAACGAGAATACTTTGGAAACTCAGGGGTTATATGACCGGTCAACGAGGAAGGCAACGCGCTGCAACGAAGTACGGTTTGTCTGGGTGTCACGTTGACCACCAAGGTCTCTTTCACCCCGGAAACAAACCTTACCTCAGTAGCCCCCCCCCC
>Ga0228711_1005254_pt1 | contig 19762 bp, 3 predicted proteins | sample MedpolnodulmetaG_2_FD_177996 | JGI IMG/M metagenome (GOLD analysis project Ga0228711, IMG submission 177996) | Root nodule microbial communities from Medicago polymorpha collected in Santa Monica, California, United States - brown nodules | ecosystem: Host-associated > Plants > Roots > Nodule... | reverse complement strand
AAAGTATTTTTATAAAAAATTAAAAAAAAAAAGGTATAATAGCCAGCTCCAACCCAGCCAAGTAGAGTTGGCAATAAAGATGGTGAAAAGCAACGAAGTTTACAATGTACTAATGAATTTAACTCAAAACAAAACTTTACAGTAATTGAATATAATAAAAAGGGAATTAGTAGTATTATTATGTTGAAGAATTGAGAGCATAAAATGAAGAAGAGAGAAATAAAAAAACCTGGATCTGAACGTAAACGGCGAAGGGAGTACAAAAAGTTCTGCTGAGAGAGAAGAGGAAGATGTCCAATGAAGTCATTTTTGTATTGTATTGTATTGTGCGACTCAGTAACCTCTCTCTGTTCTGTGCGTATATGAAACGTTTGTTTCTCTCTCTCTCTAAAAAGTTGAAAATGAATTCAGATAGGCAAGAGCGGCATTCAGGGAGAGAGAGAGAGAGAGAGAGACAGAAGAAGCTGGCAACACAAGAGAGAGAAACCGAACACAACAGAGTGTATTGTAACGCTTCACGAAACCTTTATTTTTTCAATTCAATTTATTTACTTACCGTTTATGCTAATAATATTCTCCAATTTAGTTTTTTTTTTTTTTAATAAATAATATAGCAGGTCTTTCGTTTTTCTATAAATTCTTTATTTTTGTTTTGACTTTATTATAACTATTGCTAAAAAAAACTAATGAGGATCAGATCATTGGAGGATTTGGGCGTAATCGATGTCACACAGTTTAAGCAAACAATCATGCAAAATCAATTCGTCAAAAAAAAAAAATCATATAAAATCAAGTATATAGTTTATGCATAATAACGGAGAATAACTTTGAATGTAACCGTTCTCACAAAAAAAAAAACTTTGAATGTAACCGTGAGTTTAACTGTTTAACCCATTTGTAAAAATGTATAATATATATATACAGGGATTGAAGTTTGAATTCCAGACACATCACTTATTTATTTTAAAGTAAATTTTTAATTATTTATTTTAAAGTAAATTTTTAACAATTAAACAACTTGAACCAATTTTTTGTATAGCCCAATTTTAGGGGATATTGGTGTATATAATTTGTGGCTTTGCTCTTTAAAAATAAAATAAAATTGTGGCTTTGTAAAGCAAGAAATACAAGAAGGAATTTTTGTGTTCTATAAAAGAAAGTAGGAATTTTTGTGTTATATACTCCTTTAAAACAAAAATCGAGAACTTGACAAAAAAAAGCTAAGATAGAGAAGATTTTAAGGTTCAACGAACAATAAAAAAAAGATTTACATTTATTTTCTTCTAAAATGATTAGTGTGACTTGAATTTGAAACATCAGCCGTCAGCTTGCAAGACATGCATTTTTACATTAGACATCAAAGTTAAATTTAATCTTAATTATTGGTCAAAGGTTATTTTATTACTTTTTTTTTAAAAAAAATTATGCAAAATAGTAGTACAATTCAAAAATACCTTTATTATTTGTAAGTTATAAAATAAATTATCATTTTATTAATTGATAAATTGAAGAAAATCATCAATAAATAAACAAAATATGATATTCTTTTTTATAACTAAAAAATATTGTAACATGTGGTCTCGTTCAATTTGTTTAGTTTTCTTAAAAAATCAGCTTTTACTGACGTACAATCACATATTTATATCATGTCAAATAAAATATATATTACAAACTAAATTATACAGCAAAGTATAACATTCTTGCAAAAAATAAAAAAGTATAACACAAAGTTATTTGCAAAATAAATAAATAAATATCAGTTATTTTCCTCAAAAATAAATCAGTTAGATTTAAAACATATAAGAAAAAAATTGTTGAAAAAAAATATAAGAAATAGTACAAAAAATAAATTTGAATTAATACGTATAATAAAAAATCAACAAAAAATAATATAACTAATAATAGAATAAAGAAATGTTAAAATTTATATAGGTGGGTAGGTTCGATTTCATATTAATAACGTAAAATTGATTTCAACCAACGAGTTTTTGAAAAGAAAATCTAAAACATCTAACAAAAGTTGTTTTGTGCCATTTTAATTTTTTATAAAATATGTTAACTTTTTTGTTTCAATAAGTTTATATTTTGTTTATGCTGTTATTGGCATTGTGGCCATACATACTCGCATAAAATGTCCTCATAGTTAGATCAACTTATCATAGAATTTACGATACAAAGATACAATCGATCAACAACAAAATCTTAACTTCAAACTCAATTAAATTTAATGTGAGAGGAGTTTGTGTCCATTCGTGTTAGTTTTTTTTTTTTATGGTCGGAGTTGAACCCCAAACCTTACATATATTATGGATTATCCTACCAACTGAGATAAGTTCACGAGCACGTCCATTCGTGTTAGCTAAATACTCTATATGATATCATATATAAGGAAAAAAAGTCAAATAAAATCAATGTTTTTGGATAAATTTTGAGTCAGATAGGTTAATGTTGTTTGATTTTTTTTATTTTTACGTGAGATTGGATGGAGTATAACGTATTGTTATGGATACACAAGAACTCGATGAATAAGCAAAGTTTCCTCCCACCTATTTGATTTCTTTCACGGTACTTTTTTTTCCTTCAACCGTCTAGATTGAAACTATAAATGTTGAGGAGAAATTCTTTTTTGGTCACAATCACAAATAAAAAGTGTTTAGACACAGACATAATTGAACAAAATTAAAGAAAAAAATAATTGAATGATATGACTAAATTCTTTTTCATTTATTTTTCTCTACTTTTGTGAGTGTGCCCAAACCATTTTTATTTGTATTTGTGTTCAAACAAGTCTTTTTTAATGTTGAGACTATTTATACGTGAGATTAGATTGAGACTACGTTTAGAGAGAAAAAATGTTGAGACTATTTGAAGACAAATAGATACAAGTAGAGACTGAGTCTTATCCTGTCATCCAACTCTTGTTTAGCAAGAAAAAGATCTAGATACTCACATATATCTTTTATTGAAGAATTTAATAGGAATATTCTCCACAATATATATGTACATGTTAACGATTAAGTCGTTTCCTTTCCCTTTCATAATAAAGTACTTTTTTTAGAGGCATAATAAAGTATTCTTTCCATCCAAAATTAATGTTTTCTTTTCTTTTTTTTCTTTCTGTTTTATACTATATGTTTATGTCACTTTCTATGATTATAATGAAATTTTGAATTAGAATTTTACTGTTTCTTTATGATTAAGTCAGCTATTGGATTGGTGGTTGCTTAGTAGGAGAGAAGAATGGCAGCATGCATGCAAGGTGTCACGTGCTTATTCGTAATAATAACCCAAAAAGGAGTAACATATGGGCACATCCAACCAAAGGTCGACAGCACATAAATAATAAACATCTTAAATTAAAGAAACATGAAACATAGATAGAGGGTTGAAAAGGGATGATTGCTGTGCAGCTTGAAAGGAAATGAATGGCTGCCATGTAGTTGAAAGAACTTGTTCTGACGATTAACCAGTAAACCATTAAATTAGTCTCTATCTTCGTACCAAAATTCTCAATTTGGTCATGACTCTTTTAATAACTCAAAATGGTCTCCGTCTTTGTCAAATGTTTCTCATATTGGTCACTCTATTAATTGTCTTGTATTTTGAGTGTTAATGGCTCAATGTCTAAGTGTTAACTTAAAAGCATAAGCTAAAATTGATGATTGAAAATTTTATGTTTTTAAGCATGACTAAAATGAAAGTTAGAATATTTAACCCAAATTATATCACATAACTGTTACAGTGAATCCATAGGAAGGCTAGCAATGGATTGAATGGGCAATGAAAAAATGGAACTAGGATTTCTCCCACCATTTAAAACACTCGATCAAAAATACACCAAAGAATAATAAATTTGATAAATTTGATCTACCAACAACATGCTTCCAGAGTGAGGGGAATAGTGTTAGATAAAGAGAAGGTATAGTGATATTTTGTGAGAAATTGAGGAGGAGATGGAATATATGAGAGATGTACAATTTCTATTGGTTGAGACTCTTATTTTTTTCAACTTGAGAGAATATTTGATTCTTATTTTTTTCAATCTGCATGTTTGATTTACAAATAACAAACTCTTCCTTTTTTATAGGCTCTAAGAGAGTTCTAAAAGTATCATTGCATAATATTCTACACACTTTTAAGAGAGAGTTTACACACTTCTGTGTACAGCATACATGTAATACTACTAATTTTTTATACTACCAATCTAGCTCTACACTTCTTTAGAACTTTCTTTGGACTACATTTCTTAATCCGAAATGGGTCAAACAGTTGATTAGCCAATGGACCAAATCAAGTTTGTAATCCAACAAATAGGTTGAATTTGAAAGCTGCTTGAAGCTTTCTCCTAGTTATCAAATTTCTTGGGTTGTTGCCATTTTGCCAGACTTCTGGACAAAGAACTGAGGAATGAACCTCTGGCAGGCATCCCTTTATTTCCGTATAAATGTTTCCCTCCCAAATCTGTGAAAATTGGACTCATATCTTTGCTTCTTTCAGTTCTTTCTATCTGCAAAGTATACATTCAAATACTTTTTGGTTGAGAAAACAACTATAAAGAAATCAAGTCAGAGATAACGACATAAAGCCATGACCAACTTTACCTTGATAACTTTTCCATGTTTTAAGTAGTACGTAATACCAGACCAATTGATAGATTGAGAAAAATGAGACTTAATCGCAGCAGAGGGTATAGAAGATTATTCACCAGCAATGCAATGAACACCTGCTCAAAACAATCAACTAGAAGTCAAGTACATTTCAAATTTCAAGTCCCTGGCTGGTGGTATAACATTTTTATTTATATCTCCATATATGTTTTTTCAATACATTTTTTTATGAACATTTTTTTCCAATACATATTTACACACAAGTCCATGCATTATTTACACTTATGCTAGGAGTTCAATATGTCTATGTCAACCCTTGTTGTGGTAAGTATCTTGTGTACAGCCTGTATCACTTCATACATGCCAAGTTTGGTTCAATTTAATTTCTGTCTTAAATACGCTTTCTGTCCTTGCAAATATTGGAATTTCCACTTTCAATCCCTGCATAATTTTGTACTTTATTGGTCCCAACATTTACAAAATCGCCTGTCTTAGTCTCTACCGTCAATCTTTGTTTATTTTACGTTTATATGGCTGATTCTTGAGATAACATCACTGTTGCCACATAGGGTAATAATGTCATGTGGACTCCAACTCACTGTCATCTTCTTTCTCTCTGACCCAACTCCATAAAAGGGGGGTTAAAGGTATGGGTAATGAGAATTAGGTAAAAGGGGAGGGGAGACTCGAACTAGTTTTGGTCGTGTGAAGCACGAATACAGATACGAACACTAGACACGACACAAATACTGACATGTCAATATCGCTAATAATTTGAGAAAATCACATAATTCAGTGTAATTATAAGTGTCGGTTTCAGACACAATACGTGTCCGACACCGGGACATGTCTAATCCGAGAAGTATCCGTGCTTTATAGGTGGTGAGTAGATGTCCTTATGTACACATGACATTATTAATTCTACGTTTATATAGTGATGTGTATTTCTCTTAGCAATAGCAACATCATTGTCGGATAACTTAAAAAAGTCACGGGCTCACTTGGGTTGGTAAAAGGGGAGGGGAGACTCGAAGTAGTTTTGGTCGTGTGAAACACGGATACGGATACGAACATTGGACATGATACGAATACTGACACGTCAATATCGCTAATAATTTGAGAAAATCACATAATTCAGTGTAATTATAAGTGTCAGTTTCAGACACAGTGTCCGACACCGGGACATGTCTAATCCGAGAAGTGTTCGTGCTTCATAGGTGGTGAGTAGATGTCCTTCTGTACACATGGCATTATTAATTCTACGTTTATATAGTGACATGTATTTCTCTTAGCAATAGCAACATCATTGTCGGATAACTTAAAAAAGTCACAGGCTCACTTGGGTTGGTCTGATGTTATTGGTTTGTGACTTTTGAGTATGCTCTTCTCAAAGTTTTAGATTCGATTTTCTGTTTGCGAATTTCGGTGAGCTAGTTTGGATTTAAAAAAAAAAAAAAAAACTTCAAAAAGTTACAGGAGCTAAAAGTTGTCGTTTTTAAAAATGTTTAAACCTTAATTTGTGAGACTAAAAGTGGAAAACCCTATATTTGTGAGACTAAAAACTTATTTAAACGTTAATTATTTTATGAATATTTAGGATATGTGGAATCATAAAGCACTACATTCTTCACCTTGAGTCACCATTATTACCTACACTGTCATAGGTATACAATGTGATAAAGATTTACTCAGAAAGATTCAAATGTCAATACCATTGAAGAAATGTACAAGATGACATAGGATAAACATTACTAAAACCTAGACAAATAAAAAACAAGCCAGAAAATAATACTTACAAGACACCAATTAAAGGTAGCGAGACAAAGTTGTGGTCCTTCTGGAGACAACATGTTGCATAGTTGAACTTCTATCCTTGTCAAGTTCCACATTGAAAGAAGTACCACGAGTACATATGAAAATGGCACACTTCAAGATGAAAGAACTCATAAATGAAAATGTTTGTTTTCACAAATCATATCTATTCATTTCTTAGACGTATGTATAAAGAGAATACATTGGTTTTTTCTTACCTGTTTTATCCTTCATTTAAATTATTTTATTTACTATTTTACCCTTAAACGATATTATTTAAAAGTTTAATTAAAAAAATTAAATTCCATTAAAATATGAATATTTCACTACAATAAGAACAATATTAGTTATACTACTAGCGGAAAGACGGGTCTGTCTTTCTGTTCTTTTTATTGCACTAACATTTATAAATTATGAACACGTTTTCTTTATGAAATATGGAGAAACGAAGGGCCTAGTGTTTTCAAACAGCGTGGTTGCCATGGGATCCTTTGAGGAACCTAGTGTTTGATGTCTCTTTAGACCCCTTTCAACACAAAAGGTTCTTGTCACTATTAGGCTGATTACAACAAATTTGAGTTTGTATTTATGTGATACAAAGTTAGAGAGGGAGATTACTTTGTCTACTCTCATTTGAGAGGAAATTACAATAAATCTTTTATCAATGCAAGTGTGTTAAAGACAACTTGATTAATGTACAACATGATCTAATAGCTTTCACAAGAGAAGATATGCATTTTATCCCTAGATCTATGTTTGTGGCTTTTTCAGCATTTATCTTTTATGGACAGACTTTTGCAATGTCTTTTCTATAAATTGAATGACATAAAAATATTCTTTATTTGACATTAGTTTCCTAATCTCTCAAGATTGGGAATATATTCTACAAACTTTTATTCACACCTTTTCATTCTCCCTTATCAAGTAGCTATATTACTTAAAAGGTTTTTTTGCTCTTGACCTTGAGTAGTGGTGGTCAACACAATTTGTGTTAATCACGTTATAATATACAAGATGTTCTTTAAACTCACATACTCTCTAGTTTAGCTTCAAAAACTTCATACATGGACCATGAAATCTTGTCTTCAAGATACCAGAGGATGGACTTGAATAATTGTCTTGTAGACAGATCTACCAGACACTTGATTCCACAAACACTCTTTTATGTGATCAAGACATATCAGGAGCAGACGCTCATTGGCAATTCTTCATATGCTTCACTCCCAATAATAATAAGAATGAGAACTTGGATAATGTTCTTTCTCACTAAGCTTTCCATAGTTGTTGCTTGGACTAGACAAATGATTCCAGATGAGGCGATATTTCGACCAGATAAACGCTTTAACCATATTGACTAGATGAAATGCTTCTGGATTTGACTAGATGCAATCAGATACAACTATAGCTTGTGGAATTAATTTTGATTCCTTTCATTACATTACACATGAATCTTCTTGTGTGCTCGATAGTCAATCTATTGTCCTCCCCGAAAAAGATAGCATAACTTTGAGATTTGTATCCTCTACACAGAGACACTAAGTTGTCCACTCATTTAGGATATGTCTTATAATACATACGCCCATCCATGAGTTTCACAAAATATATCTTGATTGTATCGACTATGAGGTCGGAATCCAAGAACTGTTGTTCCTGGTGATCTAGTGCAACTAGCTGGTGCCACACATTTTCTATAGGGTGGCATTTAGCATGCAAAAGTGCATCTTCTTTGGTATGGTACAAAAATAGGTTTTTTACCATTGATATATTATTAAAATAATCAATGGCTAAGATTGAAGAAGGGCTACTTGGATAGTGAGTTTAGTGTTATAGTTTTGGTATTTTCAAAAAGAGTCTTTGGAAATAATGCAATTGCAATTGTATTAACTTTGATTAATATTTAAAAATATTGTTCTTACTCCATCATCTTCATCAATAACATGTGTGCATTTCCAGGTAGCCCATAAAACATTTGTGCATTTTCAGGTAGTCTATAAATTAAGAAAGAATCAATAATCAAATTAGCATGATTGAATTTTGCAATAATCCCATTTCGGATTCATACATCCTATGGGTTTCTTCTATTCTTCTCTCTCTTTTTTCTCAATGGTTCATGGGTAAACTATAAATGAAAAAATTAGAAACATATAATGCAAATCCATTTTCTGAATCAACCGTAAACATCATTTTCATTTGCCCAATAGATAAAAGTTAAAACTGTATATATATATTATTTTAAAATCATAAATTATAAGAAAAAATAATTATTATTATCAAACCCAGAAACCAAATCCACTCTCTATTCTCCTTTCATGACCCTGTTGTTCATTATAGATCTGAAACTTCTTGTAGAGCCGATATATTGTTTTCCCATTTCACAGCCCAAATGCTGATTCAAAACCTCGTTACCTTGAATATTGCTTCTATGAAATTTCCCAGTTTGCTCCATAACTGAACATCATGAATTTTTTCACCACCATGACAATATGGACAACAGAAATCACTAAACTCCACCGTCTTTATCTCGCCGCGCCACCACAATCCAGCAGGTTTCCGCCGTCAAACATGTGTCCACCATTTCAAAAACACTCACACTTTTTATAATCACACTCCCTTCAATCCACTCCTTTCAGTTCGTCGCCGCCGTCCGCCGTCCGCCGTCAAAGATACCTCCACCGATCTGAGAAATAGTTTTTCGCATGCTCCAGTTTTTGTTTAACAATTCGAGTAAAACTTCTCTCGTCTGAATAATTATTTCTCGAAATTACTGTGTGAAAGACCTGTAATTCACTACACAATTTGAATACAACCAACTGGACCAAGGATGCACATATGAGTCTTGTGGATTTTAATTTTATTTAATTGTTGTTGCCAGCTTTGAGAAATGATGATGTTTAGTACTTTCTCATTGTTATTTGGTGGCATTTAGCATACACAAGTCCATGTTTTTGGGCATCATGCAAAAATGAGTATTTCATCATTGATATATTATTAAAAAATTCAATGGCCAGGATTGAAGAAAGGTTACTTACATAGTGGGTTTGGTGTTAAATATTCGGTATTTGCAAGAAGGATGTCCTACAATAATGGAGTTTGATTTATGCAATTAGTATAAAAAAAATCATTACGCATATAAAAAAAATACAATTTTTTTTTATTGAAAAAAAAAATGTTGGAAGCGTTATGTGATCGTCAATATCAGAATTGATTCGTTATTAAAATGTTGGAGGCGTAATTTTTTCTTACGAAAAATGTTGGAAAGGTTTTTAAGTCCTTTTTTTTTGGACAATAAATGTTATTAATTCCTTAATTTTATTTTAATACCAAAAAAGGCTATTAACGTGGGTTTGATTTTCACAAGAATGAGGACTATTAATCCCAGATCCAAAATTTGATGTTTGAGGTTCTCTACATACATTTTCAAGAGTTTGAAGTTTTCATTCTCCGATCCTTTTCCATTTTACACTTTTCGGAATTTTTTCAAAAGAAAACCACCAAAAGTTTAAAGTTTATTCAAATTCATTGTTCTTGAGTTTCTAAGAACATAGTCAAACCCAGAAAATCAAGAAAAGAAACCATAATTAAAAAAAGAGAAATGTTAACTTGTGCCTTGGAGGCACAAGTTAATGATTTAAATATAGAAAAAATTTATTGGAACATGTGCATTGCATTTAATATTTTACTTTTTAATCATTTAAATGCATAAAATTTTAGAGAAAATTTCTTCTTTTAAGTTTGTTAACATGTACCCTAAAGACACAAGTTAACACTACCCTTAAAAAAATACCGAAAAAACATAATCTTTTTTTGCTAAGAATCATATCTGGTGTTGCCTCTGAAGACAGAGATCAACAACACCTACAAACCACACCTCATTTGACTAGCCCAAAACCATCTTGTAAAACTTGCTCGGTACACTTATCATCTTCAACTAACAACATGCAATACATAGATCTGTAGGTAAAATTTACAGAGAAGAAAAAAAAGATGAAGAACAATAGGTACGCAAAGTCCATTGCTTCATCAATATTTCTCAGAAGTACTCTTAACATGTACTGTGATCATAGCCAACGATTAGTGTTAAAAAAAATTCTTACATAAAGAAATGACAAATGCAAAAAAAGAATGGTGAGTTGGAGAGATATATCTGGGGAATCAGTGAAGAGGTGGAGATAAAGAGAGAAAGGTGGGTGGAGGAGAGAGAAACTGAAAAGTTATTAATTGGGTCATTACATAATATTTGAAATTTTGGGGTCAAGTGTGTATTAATTGTATTCCCGGATTACTTGCTATTGTGAGTAAAAATAACTTTTTGTATGATACACAAAAACATAAGCTTGTGTAGGCTAAATGCCACCTTGTTATTTTTCCTATTTTGTTGTGCAATAAAATAATAATAATAATAATTTTGACTGCATAGCGTGGCCAAGACTCATTTTGAATTTCTCAGGCTTTCTCTCGCTCGTTTTTAGAAATTTGATAGCTATTGAGAGAAATAAAATGAATTATATTTGTTTTACGTTGATTTAATTTTGAATTCCTAGTCGTCAAATAAAATGAATTAATTTTATGTCAAAATGATTTAATTCGTTTTATTATGGGTTTCTATGTAGAGCAAATCTTACATTGACACAAGCCTAAATAAAATTTAACTAAAAATTTCTCTTCTATTTAATTAATTTGACCGTTGAATAAAACTTAAGCGGACTAAGAATGAAATACGAACTCGAATTTCGACGATCCGATGTTTTGTTACAAATCAATCGCACAAACAATTTCTTCTTTAAAATTCAAGTTTCTGACTCATTTTAAGGATGATTTTGTTTGATTCTTTTGTCATTTGAGTAAGTTTCAATCAGCAGATAAGTGTAAGGGTGCGTTTGTTTCATCTTTAAAAAAAATAGATTTTGTGCTAATAGAATATTTTTTCAGAGATTTTAAAATGTTTTTTAACTTATACATGTGCTACCTCCTTAAAAATAGATTTTTTTTGATAAAATAATTTTTCTAAAAATTTTGAACAAACACCTAAAAATGATCTTTTTAAGGGAAAAAATAGATTTTTTTTGAAAAAAATCTAAAACAAACAGGCCCTAAGTCTTTTCACTAGATTTCCAAGACTAAGTTTCCAAAGTGATGGTTCGTCGAATCAACTTATTTCTAAGATTATGATCACCCAAGTTCGTGTTCCTAATTGACTTTTAATTCAATTAGGTCATATTCCACGATCAAAACGATTTTGTTTGACATCGTTTATCGTTTGAGTAAATTTCAATCGACAGACGATGCAATTTTCTTTTTATGGGAACGGTTAGAAAAAAAGTTGATGCTCGTTCAAAGCACTCAAATGAAAAAAAAATTCTTTTAATTAATTAAAAGGAACAATTAAGTATAACAAGTTTTATCACATTCCCTGTAAAATAACGAGCCTTATCGGTTATCATATGGAGCAAATGAAACCATTACAACAATATCAACTTCATTTTACAATCGTTGCAACAATATCAACTTCACATCAGAAGAAAGAAAAGTCCTAAAAGTATGAATTAATTAAACTCATACTTCTTGTGAACCAAATGAAACCTCCTCAGCATACCTGAAACTTGAAAGAACTATCAGCATAACAAATGTGAAACATTGTTCATTAAAAAGCATAACAACAAGCAAAAGAGAACTCCTTACAAACCCTAATCAACTATCAATTCTATTTTGGAGGTCCAGGAACAGCTCCCATGAAGATAACCACATTTGGATGCCTCAATCTTTTCATTACTCTGACTTATTTGCAATTAAATACCATAAGTTTTCTAGTATATATAAATAATATCATACGTTAAATATGTTTTACCATCATCTAAATGTAACAGTAGCATAATCAAGACATTGGAACTCACCATAGAGATATACATGAACTTACTAAAAACCACAAATGATTGTTCTATAATCTAATGTGTTGAAAAAGAAATACAGTGGCTCTTCATACATTATATATAGACACATACACATAGTGAAAGAGGATAAGTGACCTATACCTCACTTATGAATTCTTCAAGTGCCTCACCAGATATATCTTGATCTAGAAACCTTTTGACAACAACTTCCTAGAAACCAAAGAATAACTTTGCTGTGAATGCAATCATCTACTAATTACTAACGTATGAAATAATTCAGAAACAATTTTATATTGCCAAGAGTTAGAAAAGTGATACAGTACTAAAAGATTCAACAAGCTATTACGACTAATTACTAATTCACTTTTCTTACTGCTAATTACGTACTAATTCACTTTTCTTACTACTAATTAACAATTCAATAATAATACCCTAACCTAACCCCCAAAACCATAAAGGGTCCTTCCTTGTCTCTTAAGTGCATAAACAACATCCATAGCAGTAACTGTTTTGCGACGAGCGTGTTCAGTGTAAGTTACAGCATCACGAATAACATTCTCAAGAAATATCTTGAGAACACCGCGAGTTTCTTCATAGATGAGACCACTGATACGCTTGACACCACCACGCCTTGCAAGACGACGAATCGCGGGTTTCGTTATTCCTTGAATGTTATCTCGAAGAACTTTGCGATGACGCTTTGCACCACCCTTTCCCAGACCCTTTCCTCCTTTTCCTCTTCCTGACATGATTGATTGCAAAATCTTGTTTCGAGCTTAGAAATTTCGATTTCGATTTTGATAGTGTTGTTGATGATTCTGTTGTGATATAGGAAAGGGTTTTATATAGAGAGATTTGAGAGAATAAATGCTTTGCCGTTGGATTGGGTGGTTATCCGTGTGAAAGACTCATTTGGTGATATAAACCGTTTGATTATACAAAGATTGGTAATCACGCGGATCGCCAACGTGGCTTTCAATTTTTCGGAATGGCGCTAACCAATTTTGAACTTTGGAGCCCCGCTCAGGATAATCTCCAAAAGTTCCTCAAAAAGGAATATCTCCAAAATGAAATTTTGTTGCATTAATATTTTTAGGCTATTTTTTATTAAAAATTAATACTTTTTTATCAAAAATAAATAAAATTAAGATGAGCCAATTGTTTTTGGGGTTAATCAAGTTTTTAGTCTCTATAAATATACTGAATTTCGTTTTTAGTCCTCATACAAAAATTTTACAGGTTTTGGTCCCTATAAAAAATTTCAGCATGTAGTTTTAGTATCTGTTAAATTAAAATTTGTTTAATTATGTTTAAAATTTTAAATTTTTTAATAATTTTTTACATACTAGACATTGTAAAACATTCCTCCGCAATAAGTTAGTTCAAAATTTTATTTTTAGGTCCAAATTTTCATTATTTTCATCTTGAATTTTCGTTGTTTAAAAAAATTATATTTAATTCATTACATGTTAAAAAATTCTAATTTTTTTATAAAATATATTATTATAATGTTCTTAACATGTCTGTTAAAAATCATTTAAAAATATAAAAGTTTAAGTATAATTAAACAAATTTTTATTTTAAGTGGGACCAACACATACTTTTAGTCCTTGTAAAATTAAAATTTGCTTAATTGTGCTTAAACTTTTAAATTTTTAACATATTTTTACCCTACTTATTTAGAATATTATACAAAGCTCCTCCGCAAAAAAGTAGCTCAAAATTCAAAACTCTGTTATTGTTCTGCATCTAAAGTCACTTAGAATTTCTTATCAAAGTTCATATTCTAGAAATTCTATAGTCTTAAGAGTCTGTATCTGATTTGTATTGTGAACACCACTGATTGTATATCAAGTGTTCAAACTCAAACAAACTTCTTTGTAATTCTGTTTGATTAGAAGTCTCTTGCTTGTGTGCTTGAGCAATAGAAGTCTCTTGCAGTTGTGCTTGAGCATTGGAAGTCTCTTGCTTGTGTGCTTGAGCATAGAAAATCTCTTGCAGTTGTGTTTGAGTAATTTGAAGTCTCTTGCTAGTTGTAGCATTGAGCAGTTGTAATTTGATATTACATTTTAGTGAACTCTCCTTGGAAGTGGAAGGGGGACAGGACTACTTCTGGTTTGTGGAAGGAACCTGTATAATTGCTCTGTGTCTTTCTTCTCTCTCTGTTTTTTAAAACTCATCTTCTTCGCCCGTAGACTTTTAAACGGGTTTTTTGACCCGTGAATCGACCCAACCGGATCTCCCTTGGTACACAATGAAATTCAAAGATTTTTACGCAGTTTTGATCATAATTGAATGGCATGAAGAACATGTGAATGGAAAGAAACTCACTTGTTTGGTTAATAATTTTCCTTTTTTCTTTTCGTCTTCTTGTCGAGATGGAATGATTTGGAGTTGGAAAATGAAGAAATATCCAGATCATTCTTAGCAGTTTTATCGTTGCTGTTTTTTTATCAGCAGAATACAAAATTATTATCAAGTATCAACAAAACTGACAATAAAAATTATATATACTTTGAATAAACCAATAATGAATCTAATTCAACAACACGATGATGATGCAATTGACTAGAAGCCAAATTTAGCTTAACATTTGTTTGTCTTTTTGACGACATAGTTTAACAAGAATATACAACTTTAATTTCAAAAAATTAGTGGCGTAAACTTAAATAATAGTGATTTACCATAGCAAAACCTCATGAAAGCAATCAAGCTTATAAAATCTCAGTAATCAATATTTCTTGATTTCCAAGATATTTAGAGGTTCACGAACTGAAATAAATTGAAGCCAGAAATGAAGAATGTAATACAATTTTTTGAGTTATTAATTATTTAAAGTTACAAATTGTACAATAGAAGAGATTAATTATGCATGGGGTAAATGTGTAATAATTAAAACTATTGTGGCGGGTCCATAATAATATTAAATAAAACAGTTGGGGTGAATGTCATAATCTCACATAAACCTATAAACTGGTCATAACAGGTATTTTTATTTATTACCTTTCTTTAGAGTTCTAGAAACTTTGTTAACTTTGAATCCGAGGTGGAGGGTTCCCCATTTCTTGAAACACAATTAAGGAATATGACAAAGGGGGCCGACCAATTTTAGGGTGGAAAAAATAATAACAAAAGAAAAATAATGTAAAAATATATATTTTGAACAAAAAAAAAAACTGTAAAGGGGAGCTCATTATCCTTTAGTATTTTAAGCCCCTTTGACATGTGAGTTGGGACTCAAATTTTCAAGCTCTCCTAAATTGACAACTCTATATACATGTTTAAAACATTATAAACAGTTAATTTGCAAAAATGGGCACAAAATTTTATTTTTAAGTTCAGATTTTTGTTACTTTTATCTTAAAATTTTGATGTTTAAAAAATTTATATTTAACTCATTCCATATTAAAAAAAATCTATTTTTGTTTTGTAAAAATGCATTTTATAATGTTCTATACTTGTAATTTTTTTAATTTTTTTTAAGTTTAGGGATGACTAACAATTAAATTTAGCAGAGATTAAAACTATGTGTTTGCTGGAATGTATTTTTTTTTTTTTAAAAAAAACTGCATTTATTAGCAAGTTGGTTGAGTTTCAAACACATAAGATATATCACGAAATTGAGAAAACCATTGGATAAAAAATCGTGGCAAGCAAATATTAGAGAATTTTCATCCATAACACCACATGTGCAGCTGAGCAAGCAAAGGTTATTCGTAGTGACAATGCAATAAAAACAAGGCACGAAAGAAAAAGAAAAAAAGGCAAAAAATTTGTCCGCGGTGAATGACTCAAGGAGGCACTTGAAAAATGTATGGTCCTTTTGTTGTTAACAATGTATCATTTGCGCACAACTGCATAGACTATTCCCTCAAATTTTGTGAGTCTCAAATGGGTTACAAACTCTCATCGAGAGTTTGATATTTAAAAAATGTATGGTCTTTGTCACAACATTGTAATTTTAATATGAATGAGATTGAATTAGAGACTGCAAAATCAGAAAATGTTGGCTTACTATAATGAATTCATGACGATAAAGGTCGTATTCTATTACGATGATGGACAGTGAAGGTGCTGAATCTTCTATCCGGGGAAAAATATAGACAAATTCACCAAGGGTGGCTTGTACTGTAGTTCAATACATGCAGAAGTTGTTTTAAAAGTTATTTTAAGGGTCAGGAATGAAAATGGGCTACACACTACTTGTGATATCATGCCTATATACGTTAACAAGTCATTTGAAACTTAGGAGAGTTAGTATCATGACTCTCCCTCAAAAAAAGAAGATGAGTTTGATTCTTACAGTCGCTCATTTGAGGTGTATAAGAACATGAGTTCAATTCTTAGAGTCTCTCCGGTGTTCTCTCCGCAATCTAATCTCTCCTTCCCCATTTTTCTCTCCCCTAGACTTTGGTTTAACTGACTTACTGCAATAGCATTTTGGTGGTCGTCCGCTACGCTATCCGTCATCAACAACGTAGGTTTCTGGTCACAATTCTACTGATGTAGTATTCAATGAATCAACAAATAAATTATTGATCACAAAAAGGGCAGGCCGATCACACAATAATAACTCCAACACTTGCACCAAGGCAACCCATCAAATTATTGACTATAGAAACTAAGAAATCTAAGTGGAACCAAAATGAGGTAGCCAATGCAGGAAGTAACAATATCAACATGAGTTAATACTTAATAATCTCTTTCAGAACTTCAAACTTTAAGTAGAAACAAGAGAGATGATTGAACAGGAAAAATGCAAGTAAATCATGCTTAGATGTCGTTATAGAGTCAAGGGATTCAGCTAAAGTTAGGACAATAAGCAGGCAGCTAAATTCATGTTATATAGAGGCAATTGCCAAAGTTCGGGATAAGAAAGAACCGGCTAATAAACTTCAGCACATAGATTCATCTTGTAACCGCAATAAAACTAAATAACAACAAATAAATAAAATGACGACTATACATTTTCATGTTATAAATCTAAAACATTCACATCAGAAACTCAAAATTAAACCAATACACCTAGAATTTAACACAGTATAAATCCATGAACCAATAGAACTTCAAATTGATAACCAAAAGAAGCCTCAACCTCAACTCACAAATTAAGTGATTCTTTCTCTTTGATTTGCAAACTGGCGTCCAGTATATTGAATCATCAAGTTAAAATGCAGTCAAATTTGTGAACCAACTAATCCAATATACTGAACCAACAAGTTAATATGATTATTTCTTGATCAAATGATAAAAAAAAAGGAGAAACTACAGTGCATGAGACACCAAGAAAACAAACTAAATAAATTGAGGCCTTGTAGTTTCACTCAGAAATCTGTCTGTTTGCGTCAGGCAGAGAATCTACAGACCTTTTACCAATTAAATGATGAAGAAGCACACCTGTTGCTACACTAACATTTAAGCTTTCCACAGCCAAAAATGAAAGGAACTCTTTACCAGGGCCCTCGCAATTTAAACCGGTACTTTCACCTTCTAGTTCATCACTGGTACTTAAGTCTGAAGGAATATTACCAGCAATTTTAACCAACTGAGTACATGATCTCTCCACCAAAGGCCTCAAACCAGTGCCCTCACTGCCCAAAACAAGAAGCGTCGGCGGACCAGGTTCAATCTCATTCAATGAAATCGCTTTAGAGGAGACAGAACCACCAAGAACTCGCCAACCATTTTCGGCTGAAGACACCAAGAATTGCATCATGTTTTTGCAATATCTAAGTTCCATTAATTCAAGTGAGCCTGCACTTGCTTTGCTAACAACACCACTCAATGGAGCTGAATTCTTTGCACATAAAACTATCCCAGTAGCTCCAAAAAAATATGAAGACCTAATAATTGCCCCCAAATTCTGAGGATCAGTAACCTCATCCAAAGCTACCCAAAGAGAACCCTTTCCTTCCTCAATAGAAACAGGTTCCAATTCCTGTATTTTCACCATCTCAAGTGGCGAAGCATCTAAAACCAAACCTTGATGAGGTCGGTTATCGGTTACCATATTCAAATCATGCTTTGATTCTTCTTTTATACTTATATTGAGCTTTTCAGCCATCTTTAGAACCCTCTCAAACCCTTTCTTATCCTTCTTCTTCCTATTGTTGCTACTTAAATCCAACCCTTGTTGCACATACAATGCATAGAATTCCCTTCTTCCAGCTGATAATGCAGCCAAAACCGGACCAACCCCATATATTCCTTCACCAACAATCTTAGGCACAGTAGATTCAGTTGCCTCTTGCCATGTCTTTCTACCCCAATTCTCATTCCTATCCCATCTTTGAAATTCCGGTTTTTCGAATCCACCTCTACCTCCAACCACCCCTTTAAACCTATTCTTTATGCTATCCCACCTTGGATCATCAACGCCCTCCTCTACTTCATCCTCCATTTCATCATCAACTCTTTCTTCAACATTATCATCAACTTTACCAAATCTATCAGAGCGTGTGTTGATAGCGCTCCTCTTATCATCAAATTTAACATATTTGCCAAAGCGTGTGTTGCTGGCGCTCCTCTTATCATCAAATTTAACATATCTATTAGAGTGTGTGTTGCCGGTACTCCTCTTATCATCAAACTTCCCGTATCTACTGCCACGATCGTTTCTACGCTCTCTCACCTTCTCGGCCAAACCATTCTTCCTTTCCCTATCAGAAACACCATCTTTCGCAGAAAACGCTGATTCCCGTGATCTCGGCTTAAATTCTGAAACAGTTGGTATCTCTAACCTATCAACTGATTGTTCCCAAGAGGACTTAACACTCCCCTTCTTAACTGAATCCTCTTGAATAGAGCTTCTAACATTGTTCCTTTTTGATTTCTCAACCCTTTTATCTTCCTTAACTTCATTTGTTTCTAGCCAAGGAAGTTGCTTTTCGGCAATTCTAGCGGCACAATACCTTCTAGCAATTTGTAGCATCAACCCATATCTGGGGTTTGTAAAGATGGATTTTTTATGAGAAGAAAGTGGTGAAAATTGGGTTTTTAAGGTGGAGAGTGAATTGAAGCATTTGGGTTGCGAAGATATTTTGGATACGAGAGGAAATGCTTGGGTTTTGGAGATATTTGTATACATTGAGATAGCAGAAGAAGTGAAGATGAGAGTTTCAGTGGAAATATCTTATCTTCGTTCCATTCAACTGAAATTAGGGCATTTTACAGACTCCATAGATTAGACGGGATTTCACAAAGAATGGAACTAAGCTAAACGACGTCGTTTCGTTTCCTCCCGTTTTTTTTTTTAATTATTATTATTTTGTTAATTCTTTTTTTAATGAAGTTTGCTACCAGTATTTTTTTTATATGAAAAGAAATTAAATTACAAAATCAAATCATGAACAATAGTTTCTGTCAAAAAAAAAAAAAAAAAAATAAAAAAAAATATTCAAAATTAAAAAAAAAAACAAAAAATAAATTTAAAAAAAAAAATAATTAAAAAAATTT
>Ga0228711_1005252_pt1 | contig 19768 bp, 10 predicted proteins | sample MedpolnodulmetaG_2_FD_177996 | JGI IMG/M metagenome (GOLD analysis project Ga0228711, IMG submission 177996) | Root nodule microbial communities from Medicago polymorpha collected in Santa Monica, California, United States - brown nodules | ecosystem: Host-associated > Plants > Roots > Nodule... | reverse complement strand
AAGCAAGTTATAGCACAAAACGTTAAATAAAACCAAGAGGTTCCCGTAGAGTACTACGGACATAAAGGGTGCTAACACCTTCCCTTTATGTAACTAACCCCCGAACCCAAAATCTTTTCAAAGGGGTGTTTTGAACTTTTTTCCCCTTTTTCTCTTAAAATTAAATGTTCAGTCGTGAAATAAAATAGTGAGTCAAACGCTAATCAAATAGCCTTGATCTCCGAAAAACGGCGCGACAGGCTGATTTAAGTTGTGAAGTCACATGTTTCCTAATTACTAACAAGTTACTTCCTAATTGGAGTTGGTTTGCACCAATATTAGGTTATGTCACCTCCCTAAGTACTTTTATCTTAGGGTTTTGCTCTATGGCTTGTTTCCCTAATTACTAATGAGTTAATTCCTGGTCAAGACAAATATAAATATCAATATTAGGTATGTCACCTTCCTAAGTGCCTAGGTATCAAGGTTATGATTCAGAGAGACAAATCTTACGCACAACAATAAAATGAAATAGTATAAGGAAAATAACTGAATAAAGACTTTAAATTAAATAAATTATCCAACAACAATAATAGAGGTTCGTCTTAGAACCCTAGTCTAAAAATATTTAGTTACACATGGTAACTAAAGACAAATTATAAAAGAAATAAAACATATCATAGAAAAACTTGGAGTGAGGCGATAAACTTCTCCCTTAAAGCTCCTAGTGCTTGCCTTCCTCTTGAACCGCTTCGTTCTAAATGAAAAATTATGAATGAGGAGTGATATTTATAAGGAGAGTTCCCACATAAAGTTAGGCTCAAAAATCAGGCTTTTGTTACAAAAAGTAACAAAATTTCAGTCTTGGCCTGCAAGACACATGACAAGCGCCTAGGACCATGCGCTAGGCGCATGTGAGAGAGAGTTCAGGTGCCAGGTGCCTAGAATCATGTGCAGGTGCTTCAGCATGTGCCTAGGCGTACAGAAATGTGTGCAGGCGCATCTGAGTGTTGTTTGGGGTGCTTAAACGCATGTTTCTTTGGATTGTTAATAGTTTGTTTCATAAGTTTTCAATTGGAAATACATTGATATATCAATTCGTCCTTGTCCAAATTCCAATTATGCATAGAAGAACCTGTTGTTGCAAATGTTCCTCATGTGGCATTCGGTTTTTTTATTTGTGTCATGTTATGTATTGATGTTTTTGTTTAAATAGTTAATTTTACCTCTAAATCTGTGTTTTCCTCTATTTATTCAATCAAAATGCGAGACAATTTCTTATCATAATTAGGTGTGTTAAATTTATTGATATAAATGATTAAGTGTGCTAAAATTAATTAATTGAGTGTTGATATACGTTTACTTTGTTGGTGCTACTATCCTCATGTGCTAAACTTTAAATCATTGTTCTCTACTTCTAAGTTTTTTTTTCTATTAAGTATTTGATTTATTTCAAGATGTTGTCTAAAAAATATTTATCTAGTACTGAAAAGATTTTCAAAAGAAAATAAAATCACAACAAGGAAATTTTGATAGATTTATTTTTTTATTAATAATATATAGGATGTTGTGTATTTGAAACACGGTATTTTTGGGTGCCAGCAAAGCTGGAAAACATTGTATTATGGTGACTTGAGAATGCCAACATAGCTGACATGTGAACGGTCATAACTAATGCATGTCTCATACATCATTTATCAAAAGAAAAAGTTTTATGATTTCTTATGTAAGTGGCCATTTTATAATACTATGTCTAAGGCCCATAAACTGCTAAGAACAGGGATTAACGTATTGTATCCTAAATTTCAAATTTTTCATATATCCACATATTTGTATCATATTGTATGATATAAGTCTTAATTTAGAGTGTTTTTACCATTTGAATTCAATAATATTGGTGGAGTTTTGGTCTTGCTTTAGAACTATTTTACTACAAAACATTAGTTTTTATTTTCATGATAAAATAATGAAGAAAAGGAAGACAAATTTCAATGAAGAAAAGGAGCTTTGGTCTATATTAAAAGAAGGACCGAAAGGTGAAGTTAAATACTGATATCGAATCAAATTTCAATCAAACGAACGACAAAGAGATGAAGTTTTATTTTGGAACAAATGAGATTAGACAAGTCTCTAAAAAAATCAGAAAAGAAAGGTTTTATTGTTAAGATATGTTCATGTATTTTGATAGGAAACATGATATACCAATTGAATGTCTTGTCCTTAAAAACATTTCATTATGGAATAGATAAATAGATAGGGAATGTATTAGATTAAATATTGAGATGAAAACCTCAATATCCCATAACGTTTTTTAAACATCTGAATTTCAAACCAAGAAATCATAAACTCAAGCAATTATTTCTTTTCAGCTTATCAAAATTAGATATTAGATTGGTAATTACTTCAACTCCCTGTGGATCGATATTTTTACTACTCGATAGAACTGTACACTTGCGGAAACCTATCAAGTTTTTGACGCCATTATCGGGGAGTTAATAATATTAATCAACTTTTTGATACCGGTTAGATTGAAATATTTCTTTTAATTTTTTACTTTTTAATTCTCTAATTCTTTGAATGCAAAGAACCTGAAGTCTCGGTGATTTTCTTCAAGCAATGCCTGAGATCGAAAGGTTCTTTCATAGAATAATAAGAGAAGCATGCAATAACAATATGTCTGAAAATCATGCTCTCAAAGAGTATGTTATACCTTCTACGGAAGAGCCCCGTGTTATTATTGTGCATCCAACAGTTGATGCTAATAATTATGAACTGAAACCTTCTCGACTTAATAAAGTGTAGTTGTTAGCCTGTAAATTAAACAGACTCATTTAATATGGTCAACATTTGTTTGACCTTTAACTTTGCAGGAATTAAAAGGCTTTCTCATTTCAATTGGGGAGTTTCGACGAGATATCAAGCCTAGAGAGCATAGTCAGAGTTTTGAAAAAGTAAGGTTGAAAGAGCATTCACGTCGAATTCAAGCATTCAAGGCGGGAAAGCACGATTTCAAGCACAAAGACGGTTTCCTTTAGTGGAAACGTGGGGCAAGCAGTTGTCCAAGATGAAGGAAGTGTTAATCATGGGGTTAGTGGTTCGCCGGTTAGGTTTTTGAGTATAAATAAGTGTTTCCAAGCCGAAAAGTGGGTCACAAATCATTTATAGAATTCTACAACACTCAAACTACCGGCGTCTAGGGAAACGAGTTATATAGAATGTATGTAAACTGATTTGTAGACCACCTTTATTTTAATGCATTGCATTTTACCTTTTCCTTTAAGTTTACGTGCTTAAAGCCTTTATCTTTTCTTTTTAGTTTATGTTGCTTTTGTTTGCAATCTCAAACCTGTCCAGAGACAGTGCCTTTTCTTTACAAACCCGTCCTGCTCTCTTAGTAACCTGAGTGCATCTCGTGCCTCTTTTTCAAACCCTTTTTTCGATCAAAAACTTTTCACAACATCCTCCTGAGATCTCTAGTTCGGTCTCGCTTGTAATAATTAGAACTAGCCCGTAGTTTGCCGAAAACACAAGCACACAATAGCAAAATTAATTTTCTGGATCACCCACTAAGGATACAAACCTTCATCTCTCTATTTTTCTGCAATATTGTGGCACTTTAAAAATGAATTGGGTGTAACCTAAAGCCATAAGGCTACAATTCTTCAGTCCCTACCTAATGGTTCTATTACCACCTGGAATCAACTAAAGCAAGCATTCCTTGCTAGATTCTTTCCGCCAGGCAAAACTGATCAAATGAGGAATCAAATCACACGATTCACTCAAAAAGATGGAAAATCTATTTATGATGTGTGGGAGCATTTCAAAGAAATGCTAAGGCTTTGCCCCCATCATAGACTATAGAAATGGTGGATTGTTCATACTTGTTATAATGGTCTGTTGTATAAAACAAAAATGGCCTTAATTTTATAATGGACTAGAGATATGTTATCAAACATTGTGACCTTAATTTTACTTTTTGGAGAGACAAGCATATTTTTAGAAGATTCACCTTGTTCGTTCAGAGATTTAGAATTAGGTCTTTTTCCTGTAAAATTCTTAAACCCTTTTTCAACTAGACAGATTTCATTCAGCATGTTAGGACCATTATAGGGTATCCTAACAGATTTTGTCAAGTTATCTAGTTGATAAGTCAAGAACCTTACCTCATTTTGTAGCTCATAAACAGTTGATAAAAGTTTTTCATTTTCATCCTCTAGCTTGGCAATAATCTTCTTTTGTTTTTCTCTCTCAAGACAAACTTTTTCATAGGAATTAAACAGTTTATCATAGGTAATATCATCACCATAGGGATCCTCATCAAACTCAAATCTTCCAGTAAGAGATGCAACATGATTGGCACTTTCTCCATTTGATTCTTCATCTTCATCAGACCAAGAGACATAGTGGCCTTTTTTATTGTTTCTTGAGATGAGTAGGACACGCAGACTTGAGGTGACCATAACCCTCACAACCATAACACTGAAGACCTTTCCCTTGATTGGATTGTTCTTTGGCTTTAGTCTTTCTCTGAGAGTCATTGTTTCTCCCGATGTCAGATGCGACGTTCCTGACATTTGGTCTTCGTCCTTTATCCATTCTCTTCAGAATGTTGTTAAACTGTTTTCCAAGCAACACCATAGCCTCTTATATTTCTTTATCAGCCTCAAAGTCACCATCAGTTTGATCATCACTAGTGTTGGGCAAAAAAGCAATGCCTTTGTTTTTCTTTTGAGACTTATCATTAATGGCCAACTCAAAATTTTGAAGTGACCTAATAAGTTCTTCTACTTTCATATTTTTAATATCTTGGGATTCTTCAATACCAGGTTTTCTTTAGTAAATTTTTCTCCCAGAGCTTCAGAGACATTTGCAATGTCAAGAATGTTCATGTGAAAGTCTTGAATGGATTCATCATCTTTCATTTTGAGACTTTCAAATTTTGTGGTGATTAACTGCAATTTTGAAATCTTGACCTTGGATGTGCCTTCATGTGTGGTTCTCAAGATGTCCCAAACATCTTTGGCCACTGTACAATTTATCAATCTAAACATATTTTTGTCAACCCCATTGAACAATGCGTTTAAAGTTTTGTAGTTTCCAAGTGCAAGGTCATCTTCCTCCTTTGACCATTCTTCTTCAAGTTTTAGCTCAGTTGTGTCCTTACCATCCTTATCCTTAACCGGAGGATGATCCCAACATTTTAGAACAGCTTTCCACGTCCTACTTTCAATAGATTTAAGGAAATCCGCCATGTGTACTTTCCAGTAATCATAGTTGGACCCATTTAAAATAGGTGGTATGTTAACTTGTCCTCATTCCCTTTCCATAGTACCAGAAAATATCTTCCCTAAAGCTCACCCGAAAACATAACAAGGTGCCTGCTCTGATACCACTTGAAAGTATGGCACGCAGTAAAGATTTTATACGCAATGTCAAGACAAATCTGATGTCAAGAAAGATGTCAAGACATCGAGATAACAAAAACAACTAATGGAAATAAACAATGCCGGAAATAAAAAGGCACAGGTTGTTTGTTAACCCAATTCGGTGGAACTTCACCTACGTCTGGGGCTACCAAGCTAGGAAGGAAATTCACTATAGTAGTATCAATTCGAAGCATACATAAAAACCCTCGGTCTACTAGCTTCTCACTTAATCACTACCCGTGCAATTTCTATCTAAGACTTCTCATAGATATCAGATCCCCAACTCACCTCCTCTCAATCATAATCCCAGTGATCGACTTAAAAAGTGACAACAATAATGGAGACACTCTCCCCAACAGATGAATCAACGCATGCTTATAAGTTTTGAGTGATTCACAATTTACAACTCAACTACACCATCCAACTCTAATATCAAACAGATACGAGAGTGTCTCATAAATAACAAAGATAAACTAAAACCTTAATTCACTCTTTTGTAAATTGCCGCTTCAGTGAAAAATTAGGTCTTGTGTCTTCCTTTATATAACCTGATCGCAAAATGGGCTTGATGCATAAATCGGGCCAAACAATCAGTTGAATCACGAAATTTCAGCACAAATATTCTGAAGCATGTCAGATGTTTCCTTATATGTTGCAAAAACATTCATAAGGAACACTAAGTAGAAACCGCCAATATATGTTTCTAGAAACACGCTTCTTGGTCAACTCTTCACCTGAAACAAATCTTCAGAGAATATTCGGGAATCCTTTGAACATGCCAATGATCTCCATAACCTCTCTAGTCTGGTAATGAATAGTTGTGGATCTTCATTCGCACTACACCCAGAAAAATTAGGTTGTTTAAGTTTCATAAATTCTGGTAAGGTAATCTCAATCCCCCTAGTTGGAGCTGCCACCACTTGATCAACATGTCTAACTTCTTGTTGACCTTCAAAATTTGCCAATGTTTTATTTCCTTGTTGTTGCTACCTAACAACAATTCCAACAAGTTGTTGCACTATCTGTTGTAAACCTTGTAGGATAACATTTTCCACAACTGGATTTCCGTGTCTTCTTCTAGGAACATCAACCATGTAGGATAACGTTAACCCTACGTCCACCTCAAACAAAACTTCGACCTCTTTGACGATGACATTGAGGTAGTGTAATGGACTCATCAGAAACTTCCTTTCTAGTACGGTTCCTAGTCCTGGGTGGCATCCTCATCTAATAAAGTAACATTGATTAGAAAGAGAATCTAATGATGGGTAAAGAGACACCAATCAAATAGCACATGAATCAAAGACACAAGATCAGACAACAAATATGACCATCATAGAGTTCTAATAGCTTTTTGCAAGTAAATGATGTCGTGGTTCACAATTTACTAGCAAAAATATATTATTACTCTATGTTTGCCAGCTATATGGACCTAAAACCAGGCTTTAATACCAACTTTTTCACGACCCAAAACACTAATCGTGATTGGCACACCGACTTCTACATTTTAGTCTGGCAAGCCTAACGCCCAAACTCATGACTATGTCTAAGGTTGATTGTCCATACTTATAATGGTCTTTTGTATACAACAAAAATGATTGTTGATGCAACTTCATGTGGAGCTTTGATGAACAAAAACATTGCAGATGCTTATGCTCTAATTGAAGACATGGCTCAAAATCATTATCAGTGAACGAGCCATCACTGTTGTTGCTCCATCTCCAACTAAAAAAGAGTCAAGTATGTATGAATTTTCTGTCCTTGATCACTTAACTTCTAAGGTGGACGCGCTTTATCAAAAATATGACAAACTAAATGTCAGTGTTGTCACAGATCCTTTTGTTGTCCCACTCTGTGAAATATGTAAAATTGTAGGTTATACAGCCGTTGAATGCAACTAGGGGTGTTTGATGTAGGTTCTGAGCAATTTAACTATGCTCAAAGGAATCATTAAAATGTGTCTTATCCTCCTTCCTACCCATTTATGCAACCATCGGTAAGGACACCACCCGGTTTTCCAAAAACCAAAGAGTCCCTCAAAAATCTAATTTGGAAATTTCGCTAGAAAATTTTGTGATGTCTCATACAAAACAAAATAAAGAATTTAAAAACCAAACCGGATTTTTGAATGATACTCTTATTAAATTGACTTCAAAGGTGGACTCCATCTCTACTCAAAACAAAATGCTAGAAACTCAAATTTCCCAAGTTGCTCAACAAGTAACTTCTTCCTCTAGATCCTCTATAGTATTTCCCGAATAGTCTGAACCAAATCCTAAAGCCCAAATGCATGTTATCATCCTTAGGAATGGTAAACAACTAGAGGAACCCAAGGGAAATAGTGAGACCAGTGAGAGTGGGAAAGAGAGTGAGGAACCACAAAGTGAGAAGGTTGGGACTTGGGGTAGAAAGTGAAAAACCTAGTGCACCGCCACCATATAATCCTAAGATACCATTGCCACAAAGATTTGGTAAATAAAAAATGGATGAGCAATTTAAAAAATGTTTGTTGATTTTTCTAACAAGATATACATTAAAATTATTTTTACTGATGTTCTGTCTCAAATGCCTTCTTATGCAAAAAAAATTGATAGAAATTTTATCAAAGAAAAGAAAGATAAAGGATATGAGACAATCACTCTAACTATAGAATGTAGTGCTTTAATTCAAAACAAATTTTCTCCAAAGCTTAAAGATCCCGACAGCTTTTCCATCCCTTGTGTGATTTGAAATGAAACAATTGCGAGGGCCAAGTGTGATTTAGAGGCCAGTGTGAGCTTGATGGCATGATCCCTTTTTAAGAGATTTGGCCTAGGAGAGTTGAAACCTACCAATATGACGTTGCAATTAGTTGACTGCTCCATTGTAAATTCGGTTGGAATCCTTGAGGAATTCCTTATCAAAGTAGGAAAAATTTATATCCCAACAGATTTTGTTGTGATGGAGATGGAGGAGGAGGAGGACTCCCTAAGTTCCAATGTTTTTAGAGAGACTTTTCCTTTACACTGTAGGTGCCATAATTGATGTCAAGCATGGTAAGTTGGCATTCAATGTTGGTGAGTAAAAGATTGAGTTTGAAATTGTTAATCTCATGAAAAGTCCTTCCAATCATGACTCATGTTGTATGATTGACGTTATTGACCACTGTGTGAAAGAATGTTCTTTCGCATAATCTGCCCATAATGGTCTGCATGATCCAGACTGAGCAAAAGAACCTCTTTTAAGTCGTCAAGCTAGTGACGTTAAAATAGCGCTGCGTGGGAGACAATCCATAGATTAATGTTATTTCTTTTGTTATATTTTTGTAGAATAATAATGAAGAGTTGCATGACAGATATGTCCCGGATGCAACATTCACATAACCAACAGATGCCTTCGCCTGAGAAGCATTTCTCTATGCATGGGGGAGGGGTCAATTTATCTGGTATATTTAGTGTCTTTAAGTGTCTTGTTTTTTAAATTTTGCTTGTTTGAATTTTTGTTCATGTCAGGTTGAAAGGTGATGAAACAACATTTTTTAGTAATATAAAAAAAGGGCCAAGTTTTATGATGGATTTATGCACATAAACAACTTTTGCTTTAAATATTTTAGGGTTAAATATGTTTTTGGTCCCTATAAATATACTAACTTTTTGTTTTAGTCCCTTTAAAAAAATTCTTCAACTTTTAGTCCCTATAAAATTAGCAATCACTACTTTTGGTCCCTATTTTTAAGTTAATATTTGTATTTTTTTAATGAAATTGTACAAGAATGTTTAGAATATTGTAAAAAAAAATTCCAAAGTAAATTAGAATTTTTTAACAAAACATAAATTAAATATGAATTTTTAACCGTAAAAAATATAAAAATTCATATTAAATTCATGTTTTGAAAAAAATCTAAACTTTTTTGGGAGAGATTCTTATAATATTATAAATTTTATTCAAAAATATGAATTTTACGTATGATTTTACTTTAAAGGAGGGACCAAAAGTGAAGATGGAAAACTTTTGGGGGACTAAAAACTAAAGGAAAATTTTAGAGGGACTAAAACGAAAAGTTGACATATTTATGGGGACCAAAAATATTTTTAACCCATTATTTTAATACACCCGCATAAGTTTTATTGTGAACTCATCTCTTTTGGAGAATCACAAAATTATAGACTTTGAGTAATAGTGCAGATAGACATTCTAAAGAATAGTAAGAACTTTGGTAGTAAAATAACTGAAAATGTCACAAAAAAATAGTATAAGTTAGTGTGGGGAAAGAAGAAAAAAAATGTCATATAAGGTGTAAAAAGAAAGAAAGAGATTAGAGCACAAAAAGTAAATTAAATAAGTTAAGATCATTGCAAAAAATAATTTAGGTTGTTCTAAAAACAGAAAAAAAGAAAGAAAGCGATAATAGCGTCTTTCTCTAATAAAAAGTGACTATGAGTTTCTCATTAAAAAAAAAGAAGAAAAAACACAAAGTGACTAAGAAAAAAAATTCTCGCCTAAATTATATGAAATGACTGTGACATTTTATTCGTATTTTTATTATCAAGGTTAGGATTTTACCTTATAATGCCATTTACACAAAAGCAATAAAAAACTAGACAACACACACTCATTTGGAATAGTTAAGGGTTGAAAAGAATTGTGAAAAGCATAGGGAATGTGATAAGTGTACTCTGAAAATAAAACCTTTAAAAATTAAAAGAAATACATTAAATTTTAGAAAGTTTGTCCTTACTGATTTGTCGTGCGCCCTACAAGCACGACTGTGCACCCTCTACAGTCAGAAATAGTTGTTACAAACTCTTAGAGTGCTCTAGTTTAAGGCTTGTAAATCGAACATAATGACTTGTCTATGATTTTACACTGTAAATAGCTCTCATATCAAAATTGAAAAGAATCTTGGAATGTTTGTGAATTTACTCTAAATTAAGAATCAAAGTTTTACACTGTTCTAAGTTTATTGCTTTTAGTTTTTTACACTTTACATTTTTCTTAGTTGTTTACTTTTCAACTCTTTATAATTCTGCACTTTATTTTCCAGTTATATATATGCCTTTTATTTTCATGTCTCTTTAGCTTAATATCTTGTCTACAATGATCAAGAGTGAGTAGACTTTTCTAGTCTTGAAACTGTGGGAATAATTTAATGATATGATCGATATACAAAGCCAAATCTAGACTCTATTTTATATGAAATTTGAAGCTTATCTTGCTCTAACTTAGCTTGTTTTGATGATGTTAGTCATAGGTTATTTTGATGATGTTTCAACGGTTGTTCTTAATTATTTTGCCTCATGTTAGTTTAGCCTTAGAATATGTTAACGCACCTTAGCATCATGTGATTCCTTGTGGTTCAAGCTAACTCATTTTACACTGTCAAATAATTTTCTGCACTTGTGAACCGATTCATTTTAATCTGAATCGCATCACACAATATTTCTGACTTTAAGGGAATCGTTTCATGGAACTTTGAATTGATTCACTTCTGAATCGACTCAAAAATGGTTGAATCATATCATAAAATCTTTCTGAATTGTGTTGAATCGATTCAAATTAATTTGATTAGTATCAATCGTCATCATGGGTTCTTTTGAATCGATTCAAAGCCTGCATGATACGTATCAATTTTCATATCATTTCTCTCTTCTCCAGCTTTGTCTTCAGCCGTCTGAATCAATTCGTGCTTTTAATGAATCGATTCGAATAGTTCTTTTTAAACGAAAATTTGCACTTGTCCTCCTTTTCTATATATTCTCACTTCCTCATAACACTAAAATCATTGAATCATTTGCATCTATTCTCTCTAGGTCTCAAAAACTCATTGTTCATAAATTCTTCAAGATTAAACACTTTTTCTTATAATCACTTTGTACATTGAGTCACATTGATTTGCCAGGGTGCTAATAGGGATTGTAAGTTGGTTCTTTCAAGGAAATTGGTTGGGCTTAATCAAGGTTCTAAAGTGAAGAGAATGATATCATTCCACCTCCAAAGGTCTTTGGGGTCTTTCTAATTGTTCTTGAAATCGAACGGGATTCGGTTACCGGACATAGCATCGAAGACTTGAGTGAAGAGTTCGAAGGGGTGCACGAGTAATCAAGGATTCGAAGATTCAAGAAGCACCAAATTCAAAGGTTATTTGAAGTTTGGGCGAGTGCTTACATAGGAGTTGAAGAACTAGGATAGTTTCAAGGAACTCTTGTAATCACATTTGTATTCAACATTGTTACTATTAGTGGATGACCTTGGTGGAGGCGTTTTTCACCAAGAGTTGATGTAGCTCGAAGCGAGGACGAAAGGATGAACAACTATAAAAATATTTGTGTCCTTCTCTTTTCGTTGTCTCTTTAATTTCTATTAATTGTATATGTTAATTGATTAATTGATAGTGTAGAATTTTGTTAATTGATCTAAGTAGTTTTCGATAAAAATTAGTCTAATTCCTTGAGTTAGGTTTTTACTATTGTACTTGGATCGATTAATATCAAATTCTATCTAATTCATCAATTGCATATACATTGTGTTTTTAATTGATAGCTTATTATATTTCCTTATAGGTTTGGATTTGAAATTGTTTAGTTTTGCAATTTGTTCAAGAACTGTTAATATTTGATTGTAATAAGATTTATATTGTGAATCTCTCAATTCTATATTGAATCTTATTAGCACATAATTTTAACTTTTTGTAATTGTTGTGATTGTTCAAGCATGCTTCCAATTAGTCAAAACATTTCAAATTGATTTTGCTAAAACTCCGTAAAAAAAATCAAACCGCTATTCACCCTCGTCTAGCTTGCAACCTTATTGGTCATATAGACCAACAAAATTGTTTTCTAATCTATTTTCATCGTCTTTAAATTTGATATCTAATATACGAATGACCGAAAGGTGAAATTTAAATATTGATACGAATCAAATTTCAAATATTAAACGGATGGCCGAGAGGTGAAGTTTGATATTGGAACAAATGAGATTAGACTAGTCTGTCAAAAAATATTGCAAAGATAGGTTTGATTGCTTTTGGGACAATAAGGTTGTGCTCCAAGGTCTCAATGATACTCAACTATGAGAATAAGTGTTATTATTGTTGAGATACATTAATGTATTCTAAGAGGAAACATGATATACCAATTGAATTCCTTGTTCTTGGAAACATTTCATTATAGAATAGATAAATAGATAGAGAATGTATTAGATTATTCGTTGAGATGAAAACCTCAATCTCATGACGCTTTTTAAAAATCTGAATTTTAAACCAAGCAATCATAGACTCAAACAACTTATTCCTTTTCAACTATTCAAAATTTAAAACTAGATTGGTAATTACTTTAAATCAATATTTTACTACTCGATAGAACCGTACACTTGTAGAAACCTATCATTGTATTCGCATCCATACCATGTATTTGGGCTAGTTAGGAGGGAGGAGGGAGAGAGAGATTCACCAATGCATGGCATGCAAATCAATATTGTAGACATCGACATGACTGTGCTGTACATTTTTTTCTCTCTTGGCTATATGCAATGCATCAACAAATTGTATTATTAAAATTTGCTGCAAAGCCAAATAGCTAGCTGATGAGAACAGAACAGCTGCGGCAAACCCTAATATTATATATTATATTGTGGAGAAATCATGATCACTGAGAAAATTCGAGATCTGTACGGTTACTGGTTACTACATATTTTATTTAGTTTGCAGTACTGTCTTCTCATTGCTATATATATATATATATGGTTTTTGATGACCCATCCCTTTCTTCAGCTATCTTTCTGTGTCTCTTACTCTCTTGCATATGAAGAATATGTGAAGCCTCGATAGCTACCTATCATTTTCTATATGACTGTTTACCTAATACTTCTTAGTTCTTACCCACAACACTTGTTTCCTTTTTTTAAAATTGCTACCAAATTTAAAAAACAGTGAAAATAACCTTGAGATTATATAATACTCACATGTCTATTGTCTTCAGTTGTATTATTCCACATATAAATCCTAAATTGTACCATCATTAGCACCATCTGTGAGTATTATGTTACTCATTTAATTACTAGCTGTATCTTAAAACTAGAACCTACGTATACCTTCTTATTTTAATGTCAATTTCAACTTTGAACATTAATTAATTAAGAGCAACAAATATACCTAGGCTTGGGCTAATACAAGCCAGTGATTATATCTAATCTAAATAGATAGACTGCACTTTTATTTATTTTATACTGCAAATAAAACACTTTGACCAATATATGTATACTTTTACGTAGCTATCTATCTATGCTTACATAGTAAATCATGAAGAAAAAATAACCTCCTATAACATTATTAGCAAAGCCTATTTTTGACCAAAACTACTTGTTCTCTCTGACGGTTTTGCATTGAACTCATCTTAAAGGAAAATCAAACCCAGTGAAAGTAACACCTCTTCTTACAATCATGAGTGCTCGTACTCTTGCATTGAAGTATTATTTTTAACAAGAGACCAATTATAAAAATCCATACAACCATGACTTGCTCTTTTTGTTAAAAACAAAGAATTGAGTCAAAAAATATATGAGAAAGTTGAGTGAATAAAAATAATGTATTTTGTCCAACTTGGACCAAATACATTGGTTAAATACATCATACTTTTTTTTTTGTCAGGTAGCCTAGTGGCTAGGATTCACCTAATAAGGTGAATAAGTGGGATGTCCGGGGTTCGAACCCCAACCCCTGCATATAATAATGCATTGTCCTACCAACTGAGCTATGCTCACGGGACAAATATATCATACTTATTGACACAACTTTTCATTTATGGACCGGAGAAAGTGATACATTTTAATTAAAGAATGAAGTATATAGAACAATGATTTAATGATCAACCGTTGATATTGAGTATTATGAATAACGGTACAATCAGAGTTGTACAAACGGACTATCCGGCCTGTTTAGCCGGCCCTAACGGACTACAAGTTTTATCAGGCCGGACCAAAAAGTCTGGTTGGAAAACGGGCTTGAAATATACTATCCGAGCCCGATCCTACACGAGTCGGCCCGTATTAAAAAGTACATTTTTTTTTTAAAAAAGTACTATAAAATACTCCTATAAAATTTCTTATAAATAATATTTTTAATATGCTTAAATAATGCCTAGCACAAAAAAAAAATTGTAAACATTTTCGTACAAACATCGTAAACTAAAACAGCGAGGAAAGCAATTTTAAATAAATTACATATGTCATGGTTATAGATATTTATATATTCGATCTTAAAAATTATAAATAACGAAACAAGTAAATATAATTTTATATTACTTTTATATTTATGTGTTAATTCATTGAATTTTCACTTTTATTTTTTACTTTGATAATCAACTAAGTAAAGACTTATTTAAAAAATATAAATAATCAATAGGATTTTTTTTGTTATGCGGGTTAACGGGCTACCTGCGGCTCATTCGGGCTAGCCCTAACGGTACCGGGCTTTTTAGGGCCGGGCTAAAAAGCCCTATAAAAATTTGGGCACAATATTTAAAGCCCAAGCCCTATAATTCATCGGGCTAAACGGGCCGACCCGTATGAGCCGGCCCGTTTTGACAGCTCTAGGTACAATGGTATTGGTTTGAGACCTTGGAGTATGCTCCTTCTTAAGGTATAAGGTTTGATTCTCCAAGTGTCAATTTCAGTTGTCTAGTTTAGCTTCTTAAAAAAGATGAATAATAGTATGTTATGGTAAAATACTACACTTTAGTCTTCTTCTATCATTACCGGCTAAATTGTTAATTATTTTTTTAAAATAAATAGTGTAGGTCAGTTGGTAACTACTATGAATTTATTTGCATTAGTTGATGTTGAAACCCTAGATCCTCAACTTATTTACACTTAAAGTGTGTGACTCTAGCCACTAGGCTATTTGACAGAAAAAATATAGAGACTTATTTAAGAAAGTTGTTCGATGAGAAAATAGTATATCACTCATTTGTTGAGAGCTTAAATAACAGCATTACTATAAAAGTTGCAAAACAATTATTTAACTACTGATAAGTGTGGTAATTGTACCAAAATAGTATCTCATGGGCATGTGGGTTAAAGTTTTCTAGTATGAATATATGTGATACATGATATAAAGCTTTGTGAATTTCGGGTATTCTCTTTACGATGAATTCAAACCTTAATTTATTGCATAGGATAATTATTTTGTAATATTGACTTATACAGAGAAAGAAACATTTTTTGGCTAGAAAAAAAAAAAGAGAGAGAAGTATTAGTTAAGCTGACACAAAGTGTTTAATATTTTATGTTAACTTAGTTGGTTTATTTTATGAATACCGACATAAAGAAAATGATGTAAAAAAAAAAATCAATACTTCTGAGTTCTGACCGAAATAACAAATCGAATGTAAACTATATTTAAAAGCGGCTGAAATAATGATTGGTTTTTTTTTTGACAGAAAATAATGATTGGTTATTTATCTCTATTTCGGTCATTAAATAAATTAATGGCTGATTTTTGTGTATTAGTGACCAAAATTTCAATCCCTAATAAAACGCTTTCCTCTCAATGTTATTACTCGGTACCCATTTTAATTGTCTGAGTATTAATTTTATTTTTTTTTAAGAAGTTAAAATAGAATATATTTCTGAAAGCCTATAAATTTCAGCACAAGAAGTGTCAAAGCCTTTGTTGAAGGAGTATCAAATTACAACCACAAAACAACGGGTAACAAAATAAAAAGGACCAAAAGACAAAGTCACTCCATTACAAATAGATACCCAAACAAGGTAAAAGATTTAACCACCACAAATGGTAAGAGAAAGCAAAGATAGAGCAGTTCACTTTCAGCCACCATTATGATTGAAGTTTAATTTTATCTAATAATTGATGCAACGAGGCGTCTTTTTGGTGAAAGACCCGGACATTTATTTCGATCCAAATCACCCACACACAAGAAAGTCATATAAGATTAAAAGTTGAGTGGTTGGTTTTGAAAAACTCGCCTAGGTGCCAAATTGATACAAATGATCTGACACATGTTCAGGAAACACTGTGTGGAACCGAAGCCAGTGAGAAATACCGTACCAAAGTTTACCAAATAAATCACAAGAGAAGAATAAGTGATCTGCATCTTCCAGCATGCCACGTCCAACCATGCATAACTGAGCATTTGGTTGTAAAATTTGTCTTTTAACGAGATTCTCCGTCGTTGGTAACCTATTACGTAACAAACGCCAATTATAACACCCTAAACACTTAAAGCGATAAATCACGCAAATAATACAATTATACAAAGGATCTAGATGCTACTTCTTCTATAAGTTCAAACATGCATGATTAATTTTTCAAAACATTGCAGCAAAATAATATCATAACATCTCATCAACAACTAATAAAGATCTCCAAGGTAGTTATGCCACATAAAATCATAATACATTACCAAACATCAATATCAACCTCAACTCTCAAACATACTGAGTGATAGTCTCAAAAGACATAAAAAAATAAACGACATAGGACCAACACCTAATCAGAGCCCTAAACTAAGACTCCCAAAGCAAAGAAATGAGGTAGCTCCAAAGCTAGCCTCAAGCATACTCACAACTAATCAAAGCAACTAATCCTGCAAGTCGGCTACCCATTCATACAAATAGGAAGGTGGTCAACCAAACGACCACTGGGGGTTATATAACATTCCACAATTAAAGTATAATCAAATATATGTATTCAAATATTTCATGCATAACACATAAACAAACTCATCACTACTAGAATACTAGCATCACATAAATAATATCATACCCCTATCATAGCACATCAACATATTCATCCTTAATCAAATCATCATCAAAACTTATCACCATAACAAAATCTAACAATAAAAGAATTTCTCACCTCATTCCCTATCTACTTCAATCATCAACTGCACTAAACTTAACATTTAGGAAGTATAAGCATACATGAAACTTTATTCATTTTACATAGAGCATAAACTTTCCCTAATGCATATAAATCATCTAATTTAAATCAATCATATGGATCACATAAACTCTTGTCTAACCAACCCAACAATTACAATTCATCATTCCAACAGTATAGGCAAGGAATTCGTCATCATTAAAGAAAATCACCAATTCAAATACATATGATTTACACTTCATTCCTATCACCAAAATAAACATCAACTAAAATCACCAAGTGTACAAGCGTCTTCAAATACAACAAACATCATCATGTACACATCTCTACACAATTCACATAACATTCACAAAATTTACACAAATGCACATGTTCATCAAATTACATATTCAAGTATGACACTTTTCACCAATTTCAAATGCATGCAATTTTCTAGGCTCTTCTAGATGCATGTGGTACCAAATTTTGGACATTGAATGTAATGTTACTGAATAATCCACCCATCATTTAGATTCTCATCTTCATGATTAGTTGGATACAACCAGATTTATTGTTACCAATTCATTCCCCCATCTTCGTGATTACAATACTCAATGAATGCATGGACTTCAAGTAATGACTCGACAATGCATAACTAGTTAATCCAATCCTCCATTCTCTTTTTTGGAACAAATAGTATCCTAGTTAATCCAAGATATTTTCCTAACCTCCTCACATCCCAAAAAAAAAAGCAATTAAAAATAGATTCGATAAAGGAAATGATACATGCGGGAGCTTTGAAGAAGGAAGTAAAGTAGACCGGAAGAGAGAACAAGACATACTTCAGTAGTACTAAACGACCATCCAATGATAGATTTTTACTCTTCCAACCTGATAATCTTGACTTAATGCGGTGAATTTAATGTTGTCAATCAAAGGTTACCAAAATTTTAATTTACGAGGATCACCACCGATAGGCAGCCCTAGATAGAGGAAAGGAAGTTTGCCCAATTTACAATTAATAATAGAAACTGCCTCAGCCAACCAAGAATCATGAATGTTAACACTAAGTAACATACTTTTGTGGAAGTTCACTTTAAGACCAGAAGTCACCTCAAGATGAAGAAGCAAAACTTTCAGTGCTCTAATATTTATCGGGTTGCACTTTAGTGTCTTTGGCTTTGGTGTCATTGGTGTCTTTGTTTCTATCTCTCTTTTAATCATTCATTCTCTCTAATCTAAATAATTTATTTTAATCATTCATCATTCAGTCTCTCGCATCTAAAATAAACTAAAGTCGCCTAAAAACATCCAAGTACTTCCCATATTTACCCAACTACGATCCTCGATTAACAATCTGTCATCAACAAATTATAAATAAGTTATGAAAACAAGGTTATTAGCGCCCATCTTATAACCACACCATGCTTTAACGAAAGTCTGCCCATACCATTCATGAACTTACATAGGAACACTTATAACTAATAAAAAAACAAATACAAACTTCCTTCCATATATATTACTTCACGACCTGTAATTTATCCTTCAATCATTCTATAATCAATAAAGCATATATCACTAAAAATTAACAATTTTTCTTCTGACAGAAAATTAACACCTTTTAGAAAAATTGGATATTCATTTATACCCCCATATTTCACAATATTAAATCTCAAGACGTCCCTAATTCGTAAAGCTCGAAAACATATTTAGAACTACATTATGATATGAATTAATTATTTGACAAAACATTTATTACTTTTAAATATAATGCATGAGGAAAAGTAACACCAATCCGTTGTAGTCTAGTTGGTCAGGATATTCGGCTCTCACCCGAAAGACCCGGGTTCAAGTCCCGGCAACGGAATTTTTATTTTGTTCCTTTCACCTTTTTCTCACTTATTTTTTTCTTGCGCAATGGAAGCCTTTTCCTTTTTTTTTCTTCTTCATATTCTTCATTATAAAGTCCACATGAATGAAATCCTCAAAAAATTCCAGCCATTCCTTCAAAAATTAATTTATTTCAGCCATGTAACTTGAAATTTTACCATTTAAACTATCCCAACTCATGGTCGTTTTGATTGTAGCTTTGCTATTTTACCATTTGAATGAACGAAACTTATTTTATTGTAAAAAAAAACTGAAAAATTTCTCTAAAAAAAAACTAAAACTGAAAATTTCATAAATAAACCCCAAAATGAGCAAACCAGAAAGTGTATTTGTTTACATTAATAGTTAGACCCCGTTTGGTTTGGGTTTATTTTGAGCTTAGAAAAATAGTTTATGTAAATAAATAAGTTTTTATTTTAATTTATAAGTTCTCACAAACGAAAATTGTATCTTCATAAAATGTTTTTTCATAAACTATCTTAAAAAATTATAAGTAATACATTAAAACTTATTTATTTGCATAAGTTGTTTTATATAAGCTCTAAAATAAGTTAATCCAAACAGACCCTTATGGTAAATAGTTGATTTATTTCGGTTTTTTTTTTTTTTAGGGAAGATT
>Ga0228711_1005251_pt1 | contig 19768 bp, 10 predicted proteins | sample MedpolnodulmetaG_2_FD_177996 | JGI IMG/M metagenome (GOLD analysis project Ga0228711, IMG submission 177996) | Root nodule microbial communities from Medicago polymorpha collected in Santa Monica, California, United States - brown nodules | ecosystem: Host-associated > Plants > Roots > Nodule... | reverse complement strand
TGAAGTTCCTTTTATACCTCGCAATTGTCCGAATTTTATATTCCGGAATGCGTATAGATTGTCCGGATTATATAATCCGAAGGACATGTTGGTAATTTGCATAGGGCGTGCGAGAAGGCCATAGGGAGGGAAAAGTAAAACTCTAAGTGTTTTTGCTTAAAGAGCCCTCCACTCCCAGCAATCGAACCTAGGTCAAGCAGGTTATGTATTTACACACAATAACCACACCAATAAAGGTGAATCAACAAATAATGGTAAGTTAAACATACAATCAAAACACAAAAAGTATTATGATTATGATGAACTAATAAGAGCAATTTTAAGATGCAATACTTCTTATCATTAATTTTGGTGATTGAACACATTGTTTCTTGTCGTCGGTGTTTTTCTTTAAGTTTTAGTTTAAGCATAAATGTACTCATGAACATTCAACAATTATTCTCTTGAATAAAAAAATCATGTCTTTTGCATAAGCTTTTTTAAAAAATATTTAAAGATCATTCTTGATTCTCCTCCGTATCTTGAGTATCTTGATAAGCGTTGAGCAGATTTTGAGATCCTCGTAAATGTATGCATAATTCCTTTTGGCGCGAAATGTTGAAGTAAATTTGTCAGGCATGTAACACAGCTCAATGTGTGTGTTGTCACATGACTTTAAGCATAATCTTGTGTAGTTCATGATGTAAGTTATTCTACCAAAATTCTTCAACTATGAACTTATTATTCTTCCTGATATCTTTAATGCTACTATGATTCTTTATTTTTGAATAGATAAAACACACTTGTTAATGTGAGTTACTTCTACCTTGTTCACTTATGTGATTCTTGTTTTTTCAACAAAAAATCAAATGCAAACATTAGTAAACCATCAACCATAAAACTTAACATTTAGCTCTAACATGTGACTCACTTTTTCTTCAAACAATTACATTGATGAAGAAATTATGTGTCTCATCTATGAGTTTCTTAACTCCTCCAAATAGTATTAAGCACAAAGTTGAGTTTTTTTTGATCTATTAAGGAGCAAAAAAGGTTCATTCATGACATAAACATTAGATTAGAGATTGCTCGTGTATTGCTTCTAAGCCAACTAATCTTTTGCATAACAAAGCTTGCGGTGGAAATCTCATCATAAAAATAGACATATCTAAGGCTTTTGACATATTAGAGTGGTCTTTTCTTCTGCATGTGTTAAAGGCTTTTGGATTCAAGGAAACCTTTTGCAATTGCATTGATGTGATCTCAAGTCAGCATTTCTCTTAATCTTTATGAATGGGAAAGCACTGAGAGAGAAACAGTTGTTGGAGAGAGAGAGGGAGAAGGAAAGAGAAGAAAGAGAAAATAAAAAATAAAGTAGGATACGGTGGTGTCAATTTTGTGACTAAAAAAATGTGTCTAGTTATCATAACTCTTCCTAATGATGGGTCATTGCACATAAACAAAAATACAATAAATACCTTCTCACTTGATGAGGACAGATAACTCTTAATATTATCAACTCTGAATTTAAGAATCTTCAATTTCAAAACCTTTCTTCTAGATTTGATCCACCTCAAATCACGGGTCATTGCTTGTATCATAGCTATTATATCACTTAGGTAATAGGTGGCTAATAACGGACAAGCTTTCCTCAGTTTTGAAGTGGCCAAATAACTATATACAACATAAAATTAAATTAAACAAGATACAATTTTAAAAAGGATTTATTAAAAAAAATTATAAACTTACATGGTCTGAGATTCTATTAGTCGGTCACACAATATTATCCCTTCTTCATCTAGTAGGAAAGTAACAAATTTCTTCAACAATTTTGTACTGAAGTCTGAAGGTTTTTTATCATGGTACATTCAAAATGAATTAGCAGGAAATCGATAAAGGGATGTTTCGCAAGTGTTTTTTCGATCAAATAGAAACAGTTTTCTAAACTTAAATCCAAGATCCAATACCTCATTCAGATCATTTGGCACACAAGCCTGAGAAATGTGTTCAAGAGAATGTAATATTCTCTCCTCTTTAAATTTTTGAAGAAGCGCCATTACGGTGCTTAGGGAGCCCTTGTGCATCAATTTTTTGTACCATTTCATTGTACGTTCTTTGTTAATTAAAAAAAATGATTACATGTTATTTATGAATTTTACTAACTACACAAACATTAGCATAAATCACTTTGTACAATGCTCTTTCTCAAATGAGACATACCTATTAGCTATAAAGTATAGACAATAATCAATATAAGAAGAAACGGTTAAACAAACATAGCAGCTTATCAACGTGAACTTCAATACCATTTAACTAACATATCATAAAAATCATTACCTTCATGTATATTGGACCATGTCCAATCATAAGCTCGTCAAACTCCCATATCACATCTGAATTTTGGGTGAGTGTGGGATGAGGAAAAAGTCTTGATGTTATCACAACAACTATGCTGCTCCTGAACTCGTCGAGATTTTTAGTAAAATTTCCGTCTCTTGTTATGAAAATCATATTGATAGTGGTGCGGGGGGAAGAGGAAGTATCTCGGTCTCGTAACATAAAGTCAATTGTAGAACTAACGAGTTCAACATCCGCTACTTTTTTCTGTAGAGAATTTGTTGTACATAAAAGTAATCATCAGGAATCTTGAATTGCAATTTCCTAAATAAATAAATATAAATAAATAAACAAATAACTCATTACCACCCTACTCTGGAACTTATCTGAATTCAACCCTGAACTCTTCACCATAAACGTCAGCAATACCAATTAATGCTGACCTAATATCTGGGGGATAAACTTCTTCAAGCAAAAAAACTTCAAGTAAATTTTTTCCTTTCATGTTTGCCTTTGTAAGTGCAGCTCTTATGTTTCCTATTTTCTCCTCAAAATATTTATCATTTTTTTAATAGGAGTGTTTTGTACAAATGTTGTTACTTTATTCTTAAAAATATATGTTCATTTCAAATTGTAACCAATTATGTTTATCTTTTATCATTGGTATAATTGGATAATGAAAAATTCATCTCAAAATCTCATATCCCTTTATATATTGTTACTGGTATAGAGTATATGTAATCCATTATCTCTTTGTGCTTTGTTTCTTTCTTTTTTCAAGAGAACATGATACATGTTTTATTAAATCAACCAGTTATTTTAATAGTAAGTAGAGTGATCAATAAAATTCAGCCTGAATATAAAAGGAGTTTTTGCTAATCACCTATTCACATACACTTTAAGAACAAACAGAAACATGATTTGAATCTAATCTTTTCAATTCTCCACGTTTAGCAAACACCACTTATACTATTCTTTTACATATACTTTGATTTATATATGATATATATATAGATATATATACCACTTTCTAATGATACTTTCATTTTTTTATTTTTATATAACATATATCAACACATTCTAATAATATTTACACACACACCCAAACTTAGAATACATTCATGCACTTTTGATTTCAACTAACCAAATCACAAATTTCATCATCGTGTTTTTTCCCCCAAAAAATTATGATTACAAATTGTGAATATTCAATATTAGGATCATTAGAATATGGAGAATTCCAAATTTCAATTAGATTAAGACCAAATTGATTTATTCGACATGATTTTTATGATCGAAAGAGTATGCATCAATTTCTAATTCTATATTAACTTTTACAAACTAAGAAGATTTTACATTATTTAAAATTATTTTTTTACGATATTTTATCTTTGCGAATTTATTTGTTGTATTTATTATTGTTTTTAGAATATTTGTATGCATAGTTATTAAAAAAAATTGTTGACTTTTGTTGTTCCTGATATTAGAATAGAGCAAAATTCAATGTATTGCGACGAGTACACTGCAAAGTCTTCACCAACACCACGAGATCAACCAACGAGAGTTTAGTTGGGATTTATTTTTTTATTGACAAAAGTATAATTTCTTTTAATATATTACATTATTTTATTATATTTTATTTATGCATATTATACATATTAATTTATACTATTGTAATCCATGTTTTAATAGGTTATTTAGGTGGAAAACTAAAATCAACATTTCTGCGATAAAAGATTGAAATATTAATATGGTGTGTTTGTTAATGATTTTTTATTTTTAAATTTAAATCATTTTAAATCCAATATACTTATATAATTAGGGTCAGTGGTTCACCTCACAATGAGCTAAACCCCTCCTTGTTGTTTAGACATGGTTAAGTTACAATTTATTTAATTGCTTGAGATATATAAACGTGTAGCACTAAATCTCTCTCTAAAAGAAATAAATTCTAATCATTTTTTTCTAATGTTATAGCTCCATGATCCTTAACAGGTATGGGAGTGAAAATTGTTTGCCAGGTAGTAATTTGTCCTTAAACACTCACTGATGAAAGAATCAAGAAAGACACCTTCAACGTTAACTTGAACTTAGAAGAGCCTAATATTATAGGAAGCTATAGCTAAGCTCTAAGTAATATTAAAGATAACAAACTTTGATGATTAAAGGATTAATGAACTTTTATTACTTTCTTGGTATTTAATTTGTGTTATTGAGTGTTTAACTAAGATGGGAACAAAGTATAAATCAAACCAAGAAGGAAGCAATCAAAGAACATTAAGACTTATGAACCCAACCAGAGTTCAGAAGGTTAGACATAGTTTAAAAGGTTAAGGATAATTTAGAAGGGTTGTTCTTGTGGTTATCAAGAACAAGCCCACAAATACACGCACATTACCAAGAACGTTTAAGGGTCACATGACATTTATAAAAGTCGAGAAAGGTACCATGACTTAGATCAATCAAGGATTAAAGATATTTATTTGGATAAAAGTCAAAAGACATATTCATTGTTCATTAAAGACTTATGAACAACTGAAGTACAAAACATTATTATGAATATTCCTCTAAGACTATTATCCAAGATGTTATACACATTGCACTTCATTGATGTTTTACTGTTATGATTTAATTACATATAATAGAAGTCATACAAATCATCCTAAGTGAAATGGAAAGCTATTAGAGTCTTTACCACCTTGAAGACTCTTAAGGTTACTATAAATCATCCCAGAGCTCCTTCCATTATGGAGGTTGTGTTGAACCCTCCTTTGTATTATTGGACCAGATGTAACACGTATGAAACCTCTAATTGTAATCCAATAATGTCTTCTTGTGGAGGTATTTTCAGAAATCATGAAGCTATTTACATTGTTTTGCTCAGCCTTTGGGAAATTCAACCTCTTATATAGCAGAAGAACAATGTGAAGCTATGAGAGCTATTGAGATTGCCTCTGAGAATAATTTGGTAAATCTTTGGTTGGAGACATATTTCTCAATGGTGGTGCATGCTTTCAAATCTTCAAAACAGATTCCTTGATAAGTAAGAAATAGATGGAACAGTGTGGTGGTTCTGCATAGAAATATAAATTGTATAGTTACTCATATAGATATGGAGGGAAATCATGTGGCAGATTCCTTTGCAAACTTTGGCGTATCTTTGGACTCCTTTGTTTGTTGGAATTATATACCTTGGTTTGTAAGAGAATTTTATGTCAAGAACAAAATTGGTTTACCTAGTTTCATATTCTCTACTTTTTGAGGGAGTTCTGGTTTGGTCCCCTTCCTCTTTTTTGTACTTCGGCTTCTTTTATATATATATTTTTTAGGGTTATTAGCTCTTTGTTACACCCTAACTTAAAAAAAAAATTGCACAAATAAAAAAGGTAAAACAAAAAGATAAATGATAAACTTTTGAAAATAGATTGATTTGATTGACGTGTTTGTTCAATAAAATGCACAAGTTTATATACAGAGCTAGGTATGCCGATCAAAATATTGTGCCATATATAATTCCACTTCCTTCGACTATTTTAGTTGTATAAACATGAGATACAAGCAAATCGTTGAATTGTCAAGTTCCACACGCTTTTGACTGTTTCTAACATCCCACAATCTTCATGAACCTTAGTGAACTTAAAAAAATATTTGTCTATCTCATATTCAATTATCTTGATTTTGACTATCCTTCATTCAACTCAATGAAATTCGACTAACACTAAATTCGATTGTTCTTCATTCTCAACTAGTAATTAATTATTTTTAGGTGTAAATAATACGTCAACGAGTACTGTTATCAACACTCTCTCTAATATTCACTCTCTTATTAATTTAAATCATTGTGGATCTACACTTTGAAAATAGAACCCACACAAAGTGGTGATACATACATTGGTTCTTCATACGTCAACACAATATTATCAATCTATGTAACTCATCTCATCTCATTTCATCTCATCAATGATTAAAACTATTAAGTCGAAAATGGACCGGAAAAGAAAGTAGGGTTTGTGTAAGTGGATAGGTGTGGAGTAAAGATAAAGATCAAAGAAGGGATGAAAGACACGTAAGTCTTATTTTCTTCATTATTACAATACAACCCCCGTCTCTCTCCGTTTTCCATGTCTCTAGTTCTTTTGCCCTAATCACCAACCACAGATCTGTTCCCTCCATTTTCAGTAAGCCACTCTCTCCTTCTCTTTTTCCTTCAATTCTCGTTATTCGAATTCATTCGCGTTCGTTTAATTTCTACTATCATCATATTCCAAACCCTAACTTCTTTTCCTTCTAATTATTGTGTAAATCTATTATTGTATCTGATAGTGTAAATCTGATTTTAAAACTAGGATGCACTGACAGTGTTTGATAATTGAGCTAGAATTTGTAATTCCAATTGAAAATATTACTATTTATTGTTTTGCTGAATTTACTAAACTTGTTTTTTGAATAAATGGATTTCTGATGTTTATTTTTACATGAGAGGATTCAAACCTAACTTCGTATTGATAAAAACCTAATTGATTTGATTTATATACTCGTTACTTGAATTTGAATTGAATCTGCTTCTTATGAATGTGATATCTGCTTATGTATGATAACAATAAACAGTCAATAGTATCTTTTATTATAAGCTGCTGCGCATTCAGTTAATGTCTATGTTTTTGTTTGATTACGCTATGACCCCCACCCAATTAGTTAGTCGGTTGGAAATAGTTAGGTTGGGTTGGTTAAAGGGTTACAGATGGAGGATATTCGGATCACAAGAGGTAGAGGAAGACCTAGAAAAACTATAAGACAAACGATTAGGAAAGATTTAGAGATTAATGAGTTGGATTCAAATATGGTTTATGATAAAACATTGTGCTGTAATTTTATCCATGTAACCAACCCCACTTAGTGGGATAAGGCTTGGTTTTTGTTGTTGTTTAGTTGGTTAGAGGGTTAGACTGCAACATATCTACTAACTTAGATGGAAGTGGAGTGAATTAAAGCCTTCGGTTCAATCTAACTTAGATGGAAGTGAAGAGGGGTGGTGAATTAGGTTAGGGTCTGTTTTGGAGATTGGAGGAGAGGGCTTGGTAAAAAGGGAGGAGGAAGTGGAAAGAATAGAAGACTTTGGGAGGGTAGGGTTTGGAGAGTTTCATTTTTCTTCATAATACAAAATGCTCCTAATTTGAGGGAACTAAAAATGTATTGAGGGAACTAAAATCCTCTTAATTTTTCAAACTCAATCTATGTTGTTATAACACTCTTAATAGTAAAAATATATTAATTATAACACCCTTAGAAAATGAGAAATGAAAGCTTATAATTAATATATTTTTAGGAGTGTTATAACAACATATATTGGATTTGAAGAATTTATCTAAACCCGCCGAAATCCCCCTCCAATACATTGTTTTAGTTACTACCAATTAGCGGGATTTTGTATTATGAAGGAAAATGAAATTTCCAAATCCTCTCCTCCCATAGTCCTTTATTCCTCCCACTTCAACCTTCCTTTTTTCCCAAGCCCTCCCCTCCTGAACTCTGAACAAATCCTTAGGGTAGGGAGGTTACACTGCAGACCCTTGAAGCTCTGTAGATCTGTAATCAACAGGATTTCCCCTATTCTTGCTAATATATTTTTTGGTATGTATCAACTGGTGTCAGAGCTCCAGTCTTGCAGTCATGGGGTATATTGTTTTTGAAAATGTTTCCAGCATTTGATGGAAAGGAAGGTTATATGTGTCTCTTCTGGGGTCGTTTAAGTAATTAAAAAGGGGAAGCTATCATGGATTGCGATGGCATTGAGACGGGGCAATCTCAAACGGTTGTTTTTCTAGAAATGGAGCAACCTTGTGGACATTTGACAAGTCAATGTTCAAGCATTTCCAGCCAGAGTTTGATCCAGACATTCCAATTTGGGTCAAGACGAGGAAGTAAAAACTACATTGGAACTAGTATATCATTGAGATCTCAGAACTAAAGCAGAGAATGAGAAAGCCAGAAATAGATAGTAGATAGATACATATAAGAAACAAGGATCAAGGGAACTAAAAGTACTTGGAAGGTGGAGCCTATTGGTAGGGGGGAAAGCTAACAAAAGCAGTAGGAAAAGATGCAAGATCAAGGGGAAAGTTGGAACTGTGAACATAGAGGAGGAAAAGGTGGAGAAGTAAGAAAAGCGAAGGAACCAAACAATACCATAGAAGTGGTGTAGGAAGAGCTTCGTCATACACGGACAAAATGCAGTCATAAAAATGTTAATGGCTTAAGAGGAATGTCAAGGGATGTATCAAGAGAAGTGGGTTTCAGAAGCACAGTACCTTGGAGTGACGGGACGTTGCAGGCCAAATGGCCCGTTGCCGTTAATCAAACCACCAGACTCATCCTCGTCTGTTGATGGGAAAGCAGCAGCAAGCAAACCGTGCACGGGTGTGGTTTTTGCAACTCGAGTGACTGATGCCAGACTGGAGAGGTGTGCCATCCCGCAACTCCAAAACTTTGGGGTTACATCAAGGATCAAGCACGGGATGGCTAAGCTTCCATGACTGAAATGTAGGATTGAGCCCTTTGCAAGGTGGACGGTGGAAGACTTGAGGAACTAAGCGAAGACGGTCTTGGCAAAAAGCATGTTTGTGAAGGATCACAAACAATTAATATAATCTAAATCACAATAGCTGAATCAATTTTTGACCTAATGGTTATTTCAGACCAGTCCCAAAGTATTGGAAAGAAGAAGTGGGACTTTATAAAATGTGGAGTGATGCAACCGCAGCAGCTTGAAATAGGAGTAAAACAATAGTACAGTTAGGTGCTTCTCTGACCCGTAGAACCAACCAAGCCCAGATTATGGGAGTAAATTTCAATGATGTAGCCTAAAGATTAAGACTTGTCTTTGAGGAGGGAAGGATAGGCCAATCCCAAATCAACAGAGAGGATAGGGCTGTTGGCAGGGAAAATAGTCATCCGATTTCATTGCTACTAGAGTCCACCCAATTAGTCGTTACTCAGTTATTTAGTTAGTTGGTATAATTAGGTTGAGTTAATCAGATGGTTATAGGCTGTGATGTATCTTACCATGAGAGAAGCTTGCTAGTAATTTGTGAGTGAATTGGAGCCTTTGGGAAGACTGCATGGAACCACAGATACTTTGAGAGATTCCAAAGAGGAGTTTTTATTTTGATTTATAATGTGGTGATGGCCATGAATTTAGACCAGAGTAATATACATTTCCAAATAAAATGATCGTATTTACGGCTGAGCTTTTCATTATTTTATTGAACTCATTTTCTCATATCTGCAATATCTGTTAAATAATCTTATACTTACCTTTTATATTGGAAATTCACAACAACTTGATGAAGATGTGAATTCCTCTACCTGTGTGTTTTAAAGTCTTCTTTCATGCATTTATTAGAATTAGAGTATGATAGGTATAGGCTATAGCAAACAGTAGTGCTAGCATTTTCCTTGGAAATTCATAACAACTTAACGAAGATGTGAATTCGTCTACCTGTGTCTTTTACAATCTTTCATGTATTTATTAGAATTAGAATATGATAGGTATAGCACACTGTAGTGCTAGCAGTGTGAAAGGTTGGTCTTCAAAGTTCATTTTATTAACACCATGGACCTTTGCAGGTGCATCACATCTTAACTTACAGCCTTACAGACTGTCAGTACGCTTAATACTCATCATGGAGCTAAGTTCTGTTAAAGATGCTTTTGACCGAGTTACAAAGAAGCAAAAGTTATCCAGTTCTAAGGCTCAGGAGATGATTGATCAGATCAGTCATGAAATTGAGACTGTTTTAGAATCACTGCAGTCAGTCAATAACACTGACCAAGTGCTTGATTCTAAAACTGTCCTGAATGAGCTGAAGGCCAGTTTACATAAAATTTCCCCAATTGGCCAAATGGAAAGTATACAGAAGGAGCTAAATGTAGCACTCAGCAAGTATGGGAAGCATCTTGAGAAAAGTTTCCCTGATATATCAAAAGCTTACAGAAACACTAACTTTGATATACGCACTTTAAATCAAATAATTGCCAACCATTTTTATCGCCAGGGCCTTTTCGATGTAGGGGACCATTTTCTTAGTGCAGTCGGTGAGCCTGAATCTGCTGCAAGTATGAAATCTCCATTCTTGGAGATGTATCAAATACTTCAAGCTATGCAGAATCAGAACCTGGAGCCAGCCCTCAACTGGGCTGCGACTAATTCTGACAAACTCGCTCAAAGTGGATCTGACATTGTGTTGAAACTTCACTCAATGCAATTTGTGAAATTACTTCAAAATGGCGGAAGTAGAGATGAAGCCCTTCATTATGCAAGAACTTACCTTTCTCCTTTTGCTACCAGTCATATCGCTGAAGTCCAGAAGCTTATGGCTTGTCTTCTGTGGCCTGGAAAGATTGAAAAGTCTCCATACCATGCATTGCTTTCCCCGTCTAACTGGGATAGGTTGGCTGAGGAACTTAAAAGGCAGTTCTGCAATCTTTTGGGACAGTCATACAACAGTCCGTTGAGTGTGACGGTAGCAGCAGGGATTCAGGTTTTGCCAGCTCTCCTCAAATTTATGATTGTCATGAAGCAGGAATGGCAGTCTATGAGCCAGTTACCGGTGCCAATTGAGATGGACAGCGAATTCCAGTTCCATTCTGTTTTTGTTTGTCCTGTCTCAAAGGAACAAGCAACCGAGGAGAACCCTCCAATGTTGATGTCCTGTGGCCATGTCCTCTGTAAGCAGTCTATCTTGAAAATGTCCAAGAATAGCACAAAAGTATTTAAGTGCCCGTATTGTCCCTTTGATATCGATGCAGCACAGTGCAAGCAACTATATTTGTGATTTTCTTGTATTTGTATTAAACTTTCTTGTATCATCTGAATTACTTGTTAGTATAGGTGTACCTTTGTATGGTTGGTTGCAAAAGCCAATGGCTAGTTGTGATGTCTGTATGTTTCACATACTTGTAAATATATTCTTTTTAGTTTTGTTATGACTTATGTTCGTGATTAATTACCAGCATTCACTTTCCATGCATTTTTCTAGCCAGATTAGTAGGAGTATAACCAATATTTTATGTTCATGCATGTTCATATTTACCACTTTCTGAAAGAGAAACAGATGCTAATGTCACGTTGTGATCCTCTTAAAATGTATAAGTGATTGTTTATGCAGTAACAAAAGTTGAGTTGAGAATTAAAAAGAGCTATTTGGATTGAACAATAAATTTTTAACTTAAAATCAAGTTTAGTGGTAAGAGTTTTAAATTTTAATTTAGAAGTTAAAAGAGCAATGTTCATGTTTCAGAACATTGATGCATGTCAAAATCAATTTACACTTCTAATATTTTTCAAAAGAGCAATGCTATATAAAGCGAATATTGGTATAACGAACTAATCACGAATCGCTTTTGATCGTTGAATCTCCCATTAGCCTGAGTTGCAATTACAATTCAATAATCGTGAAATTTCTGCAATAGGTTTTTTTCCCGTGAAATTAGTATTTCAAAAATATGTCATTCACTCAATCCATGATATTTCTTAAAAACATGGGTTTCACATTTGCTTTTGTATATTACAATGACTAAATCACAACAACCAATAATAAGACCACGTTTTTTTTTTGAATAATAGTAAGATCACATTTGAATGTGATGTCCGAAAATTGTTTAGGATAAATACATACATCATATAGGAAATTAGGATAAATATCTGCCTTTTAAATTGCAGATCACATGTCCGGAAGGATAACTCATATTGTAAAAAATTGCATAGACATTTGATATGTTGTATTGTAGTTTGTATTCGAACCCTTCATTTTTCACCTCTTGCATTTAGTACGTGTGAATTTCACCGTAACAAGAAAAAATTGCAGAACAAATTTTATAAGTGGATGAAGTAAAGCAAGATAGATACACAAGTAGGGCTGGACAAGAAACTAACTAACCGGCCCAAGCTGCCCTATCCGCTTAGCCTGAACCGATTCGGTTGGGTTATCCGGTTAAACCGGGTGCAGTGGGCTGATAAGAATGGTTTGAGCTGGATACGTACGGGTCGGTTCGGTCCGAGTTAAGAGAGCCAACGAAACCCAATACCGACCGAAACAATGTAAATATATACCACTTATATTTATTATTATATATAAATAAAATAATAGAAAGAAAATGAGAATGAATGAAACGTGGCCATATTTGCTTTGGTATATATACTTCTCAACTCACTTCCTGTCTCAAAGATCACAAAAACCCTAATAGTCGCCGCTTCTCCCTCCGCCGTTTCTCCCTCCATCCGTTTCTCGCTCTGCCGTTTCTCACTCCGTTGTTCCAGATCTCTCTCCACATCGTTGTTCTAGTGTAAGTTTTGTGTTTGTTTTCCTTTTTCACCTTGTTTAAGATTCAACGTTCAACTCATAATTTTTTGTTTTTTGTTTTACCTTGATTGTTCATGACCGATCATAAACTGTCAAGAAATGGTGGTTAATTGAGCATATTTCGTCACTGATTGATGCTAGGTAAGATCTAGGGTTTCAATTTTGTGTTTTTTAATTCAGTATTTTTTATAAACAATACATAAGATTTTATTTAGTATATGTTTTAATTTTCTCAGAATAATGTATTTTAAACGTCTGGTTTTTAGTTTGTTGGTTGTTTGTTTGTTTGATTAACACATCATTTCTTTTATTGTTATTTCCTTTTCAGCTTATCACTTTAAATCAGAAGCAAGATGGCTGATTTAGTCACTCTATTTGATAAAAGGTAAAACATATTCATCTAATATTATTTTTGTTGATATTTCATTTTCTATTCCATTTTTTTATTTTAAAGTAAACTAGATTTATAACTTCTCTTTTTTATGTTGTTGGTGACTGAGTGTTTGTAACCAAGACTTAAGGAAGTTAAGCTTGTGCTAGGTTTGTTGCTCATTGAGTTAAGGGGGTTAGTTTTCAATTATAATCAATTAGTTGTAGCTTCTTCTCTAGTTATATGCTTAAGTGCTTAATTGAGTAAGTGATTATCATGAACCTACTTGTTGAAATTCGTACTCTAATGTTAGTGAGATGTTTGGGTATGTTAATTTGTTGATAATTGAATGGTTGATGATAAATTTGCATGCTCATGATATGTGTATATGGATAATTGATGAATTGTGTTCAATTGAGGGATTATGACATGATGTTGTTGAATTATGATTGAATACATGATTATAAGTTGTGGTTGTTGTTGATTGTTGTTGATAATTCCATATTTTGGCTTGGGTATGAGTTATGGCTGAAGTTATTGTACATTAATTGAGTTGTTGTTGAGGGTTTTGTAAAAATGGGTTGAATTGATGAATGGTGTTGAAATAACATTTGATTTCATGTTTGATATGTTTTTGAAAGCCCTTTTGAGTTCATATACCTGTTAGCAAGCTTTGGAAACATATTTGGGTGTTGGGAGATCAAAATTGGGGATTTTGGGTGAAAAATGGGAAGAGCCCGAAAGTTGCTGTGTAAAACTGTGACTGTACGCTTAAGCGTGCTCCCAAGCGTGCTCTAAGCGTACAACCACTGGTAGCTACTGGACCCTGCACGCTTAAGCGTACAGGTGCACGCTTAAGCGTACAAGCCCAGTTTCAGCACCTTTTGATTTTCGTTCCGGGCTTCCGGGAACCAATCCGAGCCTTGTAAAACACTTCTTTCAACTTGTTTAATCACTGTTTATGATCTTAAACCTACTGGAACACCTCCTAGGCGGGATTAGACTTGATCTTGTGATTTTGGAACTTAACTTTGAAAATTGTCCAAGAACGCCGATTTTTCCGAAACTTATTTTCTCAAGGGAATGGAGTAGGATTAAGGTTGTACACTGATTATATGATTTCTAAAAATGGTTGTGACTGGTTCCTTTGAGTTTTAACTTGTTTTGCTTTGAAAATGGAGTTCTTTTGGAAAAGTGATAATGAGAGACAAACCTTGTCGAAAATGGTCATTAAGGCCGATTACCTTGCAAACCTTTCGTGAATAGCTTTATATGATTGAATGAAGATATGTAAATGATTGTTAGGTAGTGAATATGACATTTATCATAAGGTGATGTATTTTCTTCTTCACTTGGATTGTGAGAAGTTGTATGTTGAACTATGTGTAGAAGTTGATATTGGTGAATGCATATATGTTGATTGAATGCGATGTTGTTGGTGAATACATATATGTTAATTGAATTGTGAATGTTGTTGGTGATTGCATATATGTCAAGTGATGGTGAATTGTTGGTGAATGCATATATGCTAAATGATTGGTGATGATATGGTGAATTGTTTGTGTGAACATATGCATTGAGTCGAGTCATATGTTCGTGCATACATGACTGATGGTGACGGATGTTTATATCCAAAAATGTAAGACAGGTGTGAATCTTACATACGGTGTTTTTATTTCATCGAAGGTGACGACCTTGAGGTGATTTGGTACCACTTGCATCTAGAAGAGTCTAGAACATTGCATGCATTTGAATAGTTGGTGAGTCGTGTCATAATCGAATACGTGACTTGGTGAATTTGTGCATTGGAAATTTGGTGAAAGTTGTAAATATGTGGATTAGTGTATATGTACATTGGTGGATTTTGTTGATGATTGTGGATATCTAGATTAGACTCTAATTGCATGTCTTACTAACTTGTGCTTATACACTAGGTGAATATATTTGATGACAATAATTTTGGTAATAGTAATAAGGTGAAATTTGTACATATGTGGATATATATAATCTGCACTGTTTATGTTGATTATGATTGATGTGAAGCTTACCCCCAGTGGTTTTGACCGCCTACATGTTTGTATGAATGGGTAGACGGAGTGCAGGAGTAGTTTGCTTTTGGTGAGTGCTTGGATAGCGGGAGCTAATCTCCGTAATCGTTTCTTGGAGTCTTAGATTAGGCTCTGATTTAGGACGTCGGTCTTTATGTTGTTGGATTTTGTTGTTTTTGAGATTTGACCCATATGTCGGGATTTAGAGATTTCATATGATGATGTATATTGATCTCATGGCATGTATACTTGGAGGTGTATAATTTTATATCCGCTGTGACTGTTGAAAATTATATATGCATGCTATCATTTTGTTATTTGTTGATGGCGTGACATCAATTTCTTGAATAAATGCTTTATTCGCGTGTTTTATCGCTTTAATAGAAATAGGGCGTTACAAACTTCACATTTCCTCCTTCTTTCATTGTGTGGGTGAGGAACATAGACTTCTCTCATGTCATATGTCTTGAGCAACCGCTGTCTAGGTACCATGATTTTTGCTTTTTCTTTGCTCTTAGACATATCTGCAGTATTGACAATTTCAGATTTAGGTACCCATTGCTTTATGGGTCCTTTGGGGTTAGTACTAGAAGTTTTACTCTTCACTTCTTGTACCTTGTGCTGTAAGTTTGATTGCTTCTGATTAACCAATACCATAGGTTTAACACCATTTGGTTTTAGTTCCCAGGAAGCAACAACTATTTTGTTCTTCTGAGACTTGAACTTCAAAATACCAGACTCTGGTTTCATCAGACTCTGAGGAACAGGTTCTGATCTCTTCAGAATCTTGATCTTTGAAGTTTTAGAATAAGAGTTTGTCATTGCCTTAGACTTAGAGTTCTTTGGCTTTGAAATGATTTTAGCCTTAGAGATGGAAGCTTCAGGTTCTGACTGAACAACAGTTTCAAACTTAGCACCTTCAGGTACAAAGAAGGTTTTCAACCCTTCCTTGATCCATTCACAACATGCTTTGAAACTGATTTCATTAAATTTTCCTTTTGAAAATCCAATCCATTTACCATTGTTCTTGTAAATGCTACAAATCATAGAAGCAACTTTGTTTCTATCAATACCAGACATAATAAAATCTTCAAGAGCAATTTCATGTTTACTTAAAGATTTTTCATTACACTTTTATGTTAGCTTCTGACAAAGAAACTTGAGCTTCTCTTCATAAGTTTTACAAATGAAATCAAATCCTCTAAGTCCTTCTTCAAAAGCTTTTAGATCCAATTGAGTTTATTCTTGTTGTTTCATTAAATCAACATATTTTTCTGTTAAATCTTTCAACTCATTGGCTCTAAGTTCAAAATGTGTAAGGAGCTCTTTAAGAGACTCAATAAGTTCTTCTCTGGGAATTTTAAAGTATACCTCATTTTCATCTTCAGAGTCTGAGTCAGGTTCAGCTTCTGAAGTTAATGTAGCTACTAAACCCACAGCTACATTTGCTTCATCTTCAGCTTCTTCCTTTTCACACCCAGATTCATTATCTAAATCTTCCCAGGTTGCCATTAAACTCATATTAATCTGCTTTTTGAATTTTCTTGAGTTGAAGCTTGATTTCTTTGACTTGTCCTTTGACTTTTCCTTCTGAAGATCAGGGCAGTCAGCAATGAAATGTCCAGGCTTCTTACAATTGAAGCATCCCTTCTGATCTTCTTTCTTGAAGCTTTTGTAGCCACCTCTCTTGCTTAGAAACTTCATGTTCTTCTTTGCCAGATACTCAAGCTTGTTGGAAAGCATAGCCATCTTCTCAGTAAGATCTTCATCAAAATCTCCATCAGGTGATTCATCTTCAGATTCAATAACTTTAACAGCTTTTGATGACTTACCTTTAGATTGCAGAGCAATAGATTTAACCTTCCTAGCGGGTTCATGCTCATTCACACCTATCTCATGAACTTTGAGAGAGCTGACAAGATCTTCAACACTTAGAGTGTTTGAATCTTTAGCTTCTTCAATAGCAGTAACTTTAGGTCTCCACCTTGCAGGTAAGCTTCTCAGTATCTTGCTCACATGATCAGAAGCTACATAGCTTTTCTTTAGTATTTGAAGTCCAGAAACTAGAGTCTGAAATCTTGAGTACATTTGCTCAATACTTTCATCATCTTTCACTTTGAACAACTCATACTGATGAACAAGCATAAGAGCTTTTGCTTCTATGACTTCCTTGCTACCTTCATAGTTTGCACAGAGAGAAGCAAACATTGCCTTTGCAGTAGATTTGTCACTCATCTTCATTTATTCTGCTTTAGGTATAGCAGTGACAAGTGATCCTCTGATCTTGTGATGTTTCTTGTAAATTTTCTTCTGTTCAGGAGTGTGTTTCTTTCAATCAATAGCAGCTCCTTTTTCATCAAGGACTAAGACACCAACACCATCTTCTAGAATGTCCCATAGTTCTTCATCTAAACCCATGACATAACTGTAAAAGTTGGTTTTCCACCAAGAAAATTCTTCAGGATCTCCATTAAACTTTGGAACTTTACCAGACTCAGCTTTCTTGTTACCATAATCATATGGTACAACATTGTTGTTTCTACAGGTACTGGTAGAGGTGTCTTCACCAGACATGTTTTTCTTAGATCTTTTTATGTTACACTATTAAGTGTTAAGACAACAAACCAGGCTCTGATACCAATTGAAGGTGAGAAAAAACACAAGAAGGGGGGGTTGAATTGCGTTTTCTTTTTCTTCGTTTTCTCCTACTGAAGTCATTGATCAAAAGTAGATAGAGTTCAGCTTCTGAAGTGATAATCAGAATCTAAATGCAGCGGATAAAAATAGAGAGAGAGAGAGAGAGAGAGAGAGAGAGAGAGAGAGAGAGAGAAGAGAGACACAAAGCAATTATACAGGTTCTTTCCACAAACCAGAAGTAGTCATGTCCCCCTTGCACTTCCAAGGAGAGTTCACTAAAGATGTAATATCTGATTACAACTACTCACTGCTACAACAAGCAAGAGACTTCAAATTACTCAAGCACAACTGCAAGAGATTTCCTATGCTCCTGAACTAAATCAAGAGACTTCCTATGCTTAAGAGACTTCTATTCAAACAGAATTACAAAGAAATTTGTTTGAGGTTGAACACTTGATATACAATCAGTGGTGTTCACAATACAAATCAGATACAAACTCTTAAGACTCTAGAATTTCTAAGATATGAACTTTGATAAGAAATTCTAAGTGAACTTTTGATGCAGAACAATTTCAGCAGAGTTTTGGCTCTTGTAAATTGTTGTTGAGTCTCTGCATATCCAAACAGCATGTCTTCACTCCTTTATATAGAGGTGTGAAAGATACGTTGTGAAATTTCCAGCACATCAAAAAAGAGTTGTTTGAAGCTTCGATCAATCACCAATGATCTTTTGCCTGATATGGTTATTGTCCTATGAAGGATTAATTTCAAATACATTCCAAGTCTGAAGGAACATTGTTACAGGCATAGCTGTTATTCTTGTCTTGTTGCAGAGACAAAACAAAGTATTGGAGGTAGTGGTTATACAGTTCGTACAATTGTCCTTTGTCAATGCTCTTTAAAGAACAAGCATCCAATGCCTTCAAATCCTTTTGAATTAGTTGTTGCTTCACTCTTCTGGTCTTCTGCAATGCTTAGGCGTGATTAAATCATTTGAACAGCCTTTGAAGCTTTAATTCTCTCAGCTTCTGATGATCTTCATATCTTCTGATGAAAACTGCTTCTGGTGATGTTGCTTCTGATGAGGTGCTTCTGAATGAACTTGCTTCTGATGATGACGTCATCAGTTCATGAGCACTTGTCTTCAGAACCTCTTTTCTTCAGATGCTTTAAGCTTCCTTTTTGTTGATCTTTTGATCTTATTGCTCTCTTTTGTTCCTTTCAGAACCTTATAAGATACCAAATTTTTGTCTATGGTCCTGTACACTTGAACAAATATTAGCATATCCAATTGACAATTTTTAACACCTTGTTATCATCAAAACTCTAAAGGGTAATGTTAAACACATTTTGTTCCAACAGACATAACTCGATCTAAAATAGTTTGATTATAACTCAAAGACTCTTGAAATTAATGAAATTATAGTTGTTCTTCACCCACAACAAGTTCTAATAGATTAATCATAAAGGCGCCATATTATATATGGAGGTAAGAGTACCTATTTTTGACTTTATGATAATTTGAGGTTATATCGTTTACTAGATAAACTAAACTTCAAATTAAATGAATGTATACTTGTGGAGGTTCCCTTAGGAAACTAGAGGATACTATTTCTACATCTTCTTCCTTGACAAAAGTTGTTTGTCGCTAGAACTGGAGTATTCCTTTTCATGGAGTATAGCTCTGCAAGAGCTAGTGGGAGTGATGTAGAACTTGAATTAAGTCAAGTACCACAAAATACATGTTTCTCTAAGAATGGAACATGAACCGATTCAACAAAGGGTTGTTGGTAAATCGCTAGTTCGAGTAGCACATGATTTAGATGAGTCTGATATGTCATAACACTAGGATGAGAAACATGATTTTGTCATGACTCAACAAGGTGATATGATGCTCATGGAAGATGACCACCTGACTTACTAGAAGGTCGCAAATGGCCTGATTTTGAGAAGTGGCTAGATGCCATGGGATCTTATAAAGAATCCATGTACACAAACCATATATGGATATTGATTATATCATCCAAATGAGTATG
>Ga0228711_1005249_pt1 | contig 19773 bp, 13 predicted proteins | sample MedpolnodulmetaG_2_FD_177996 | JGI IMG/M metagenome (GOLD analysis project Ga0228711, IMG submission 177996) | Root nodule microbial communities from Medicago polymorpha collected in Santa Monica, California, United States - brown nodules | ecosystem: Host-associated > Plants > Roots > Nodule... | reverse complement strand
TATATATTTTAGGCACTTTGATTACTTGGTTTGCAAGTTATCCTGCGAAAAGCTCACAAATACTGAAGAATCATTCAATTATGCTTTTCACATCTAATGCCAACTCTTTGTAGGAAAATGCACGCCTAGACACTTTAGAAGCAAGAAAACATGAAGAAATGCAAAGGTCAACTCGCCACGGCGAGCTCAAAGGCGAGCTGAGGCAGAAAGTTGAAGTTACTCGCCTCCAACTCGCAATGGCGAGTAGCAAAAGCAAGCAAAGGCAGGAAGGCATAGTTACTCGCCTCCCATGCGCCATGGCGCGTGCAGGGCGAGCACAACTCGCCATGGCGAGCATATTTACTCGGGAGGTGAGTTAAGGCGGTCTAACCCCTCAGAGCTGACGTGGCAGAAACCCACTAGGGAAGAAAGCTTAACTCGCCATGGCGAGCACACCTACTCGCGAGGCGAGTTGAGTCAGAAAAAATATAAAAAGTCTTTCATTATCAGATCAGGAGGGGACCATATTGTGAGATGCCACTCTAGGAAGAGAGAAAACAAGGGAAACACAGAGAGAACCAAGGGAGCAAGGAGCACAAGGATTGAAGGAAGACACAAGATCATTGAGACATCATGGCTTGGTTCCATTCCATCTCTTCTTTTCTCCTTGTGAGGTTACCATGACAATGAGTAACTAAACTCTTTTTGTTGGGATTAAATGTAGTTAACTCTATTAGTATGTATTCTTGTTGATTGGGATGTTATGTGATTCTAATTTATCTTATGATATTGATGTTATTCTTGCTTTCCATGTTTGATCTTATGGATTTGAATGGTGATTGAAAAATACCTTTTGAATCTAGGTTAAAATAATCTTCTATTAATACTCTTGTTCTAGACATGGAACTTAGGTTGGTAATCACTTTGAATATTGGAACTTAAAGCTTTTGTATCATTGTATAGTTTAGGAAATCGACGATACAACGATACAATCGACTATTGGACCGCTTAATAGTGTGAGACATTGACAATTAAACGATCCAATATAAATCATGATATCATTTGGACACGAATGATGTTGTTGAGCAATATGTGATAATATCGATTGATAGTTAGAATCTGCAAACCAAATCCGAGAATACGTACAAGTAGGTTGATGAAGTTTAATCTCAGCATACTTATTTCCCTGTTAACTCTCATCCCATTTATAAATTCTTAGTTGATAGTATATGAAACAAAACCATCGGAAAACCCTAGCTCAGAACGATATCGATTGTTGAATGGCTTAGAATATCGCACCAGTCCCTGTGGAGACGATAACAAAAATACTTACTTTTGATACTACACCAAAATGGCGCCGCTGCCGGGGACTGCGTTTAGATATTTGAAGCGTCGCGACAATTTGTATTGTTTTGAGCATCTGTATATAGTCGGTATATATTTTTCTTACTGTATAGCTTTTCTACACTAACCCCTCTTTGGTATACAAAGAAAAGTTTCTTGTTAGTTGTTTCCGTTTCAGGTTCGTCACACAAAAGAAATCATGGCTGATCATGGTTACATCAACTTCTATACTCCACCCGAGTATGAACCATATCAACAGTATCAACAATACCCTTCTGAAGATGAACGAGTATCAAATATGGAAAACATTTTGAATATGTTCATGCAACAATCCATGATAAACATGCAGGACACCAGCCAAAGATTAAAGAATATATCACTTCAGGCAGAGCTCATGCAAGCACAATTAGATTTTATACAAACAGTCATGGATATGCAAGCCAACAATCAATCCACACACGGAGAACAAGAAGATAATTCAATTACGTATGAGAAAGTCGGAGAAATTGTTGAAAAAGGTGTTGATGAAACTGAGGAAGATACAATATTAGAAGAATGTGGTGAACTGTATATTGCAAAAGAGATAGAAACACCACATGAAGAAAAATTTCCTCAAGAACGGTCAGATACGGAAGAGGCCGAAACGGTTGATAATCAAGAGGTGATGATGGTGGCAGAGAGAAAGGAACGACTACCAAGCAAGGAAAAATCAATTGAACAAAAGAGGGAAAAAGTGAGCTGGGCGGAGATTGATCGGGTCATAGACAAGATATGTGCCTTGTTCAACAAACCAAGATTAGGGAGGATTTGGACTCCACATCAACTATACTTCCAATTCATGGAATTCCTCCCGAAGCACAGGATTACCAAAGATGATGTGTTGTCCGTTTCATTTCATCCACCCTAACGAAGTGCTTTTGTGATAGGATCAACCAACTGTCTTGAAATTTGACATGGATAATCTTCAGAAAACCAATCTGAATGTGTTCTCTTATTAAGTAGCAGACGATGTTTATGTGCTTCATTCTATCAAGGTTGGTAGGGATGGAAGTCATGTTCATGATATTAACTCTATCACAGAATGCCATAGATGATGTAAGGTTGATGTCAAAATCTCTCAGGAGTGGTTTAAGCCAAAGAAATTCAAAAGCGAAAGAGGCAAGAGTCCTATATTCTGCTTCTGCATATGACCTAGCCTTGGTGTTTTGTTTCTTGGATTTCAAAGCAGTTACGGCCGTTCCTAAAAATATACAAAATCTAGAGGTTGATTTTCGAGACATGTTGCAGCTCCCCTAATCAGCATCAACATATGTTGTAATATTCATTCTCGATTGGTTAGGAAACAAAATACCAACACTACAAGAAAATATGTCATTTGCTACGCCCATTTTTGCAGCTAATTAGCAGCAAATTCCTAGTAAACGACTTTGGCTAGAGATATGCTACGGAATAACTATTGAATAGGGCGTAGCATGGAATGAGAGACAAATTTGCTAGCGAATTAATTCCTACTAAATCCGTAGCTAGTCAAACACAAATCCAGGCAAATATTTAGTTAATCCGCAGCAAAAAAGCATTGAAATTGAATTTTCCACAGCAAAATAACCATGACTTATCATGGCAATTTCGCAACAAATCTACAGCAACATAACTAAGACTTGTCTTAACAATTCCATAGCAAATCTACACCAGAAATTTAATTAATGATTTGGTCCCTTAAGTTATTTGTTGGTTACATTTTAGTCCCATAAGTTATTAACGTTACAATTTGGTTCGTTTAAGTCATCTTCCGTCAACCAAATAAATCTCCACCGTCAAAACCGTTAAGTCAATGTCTAAGGTGAATACACATTGCAAGTTGTCACGTCACCGTTCACATGTACCTATTTAACGTTTTGGCAAAAGACTGACGGTGAGGAATTATTTGGCTAACAAATACTAACTTAAGTGACCAAATTGTAACGTTAATAACTTATGGGACCAAAATGTAACCAACAAATAACTTAAGGGACCAAATCATTAATTAAGCGTAAAAAATTTCAATAATTGAACCTAGCAGTTAGGACCTTTTAACTTTTTAAAAAAACATTTAAATCACTACCAATCAATTAGTAATAAACTTTAGTTGAACACCAGAAGAAATACAAAATAGTATTGATAACAAATTAGGTCTCATACAAGTAATTCAACATGAGGTTATACAAAAGATTCTTCATATTAGAACCATAATCGTTTTTGTCAAGAACAACAATTATTTTGGATAAATAAAGGTCAAGGCATTGATTAAGTTAATAAGCTGGTTCGAAACTCGAATTGCAATAGATCCAACTGCTCTAGTATGATATACTTTATTTATATGAAGTCATTTCATGCTACCTGTACAACAAAATCAAAGAGAAATCACACTATCAGTAAAAAAAAAAAATAAATAACAAAAAGCACTTAAAGCTCAATTAAATCAGCACAACATTGGATCTGTTGTAATACTTAACCAAATCAGAAAAAATAATAAACATAAAGGGAAAGAGAAATGAAAAAGGAGAAGGCATGTATGAAATTACCATAACCTTCCCTTTTCAATTTCGACTCCGTTGAAACCCTAGATTCTCTCTGTCATGGTTCTATAAGAATCAATATGTATCCAATTTAAAGTGAAAACTATGAACAATAATGAAGAGCAACACTTACACAGAAACTGATGATCCAGTCAGTGTTCCAAAGAGTCCAATTCCCTGCCAGCCAACAATGCGGCTCAGAACATGTGGAGGTGGCGGTGTTGCACTTGCTAGAAGGGATGCAACTTTGAATGCTCCAGTTGACTGTCAGATATTTAGCCATAAAAGACCATTTGAAAGTTAAAAATACATGTTATTTACACCATTAACATGCAGGATATGATAAGAGAAACCTTATTTTTCCTATGGTTTGAAACAAGGAAGCATTGAAAGAAGCTGCAATGAGAATAGGCATAGGAAAACTGGTTGATCCAGGTACAACATTGGAAAAATGAGTTCCTAGACCAATATTAGAGACTCCATGAAGTGCTTCAGACCACCATTCATATTTTGGCATCCCAAGTCTGCTTACATCAACTGCAGAATTCACAAGGTTACCAATCTTCTCTTGCAATGTCAACCTACTCACAAGGTCTTTCACTCTTGCATCCACACTCAGTTTCTTGTTGCAGAACCCGTAATTCGCCAATGCTGGATTCTTGGCAACATCGCATGCCAAAACTGCAAATGTTTGGCTCGAAACTCGACTACAACTCAACAAAATTGTGGCAAACAGCACAAAGAAATAGAGGAAAACAGAGACATTAGGTGTTCTGTTTTAAACAGAGGCCATTGTGACCTTGAGAATTTGAAAAAACAAAAAAGAAGTAAAAGGTTATGCTTGTATTGAGTCTACTACTGAATTATATATTAGAGGGTGTATACTCCACCAGTTTCCAATGTTGTCCGGTGTATTCAAGACAAAGTTTTAAGTCTTCAATGACCCACCCAAAGATTTTAATCAAGCAGAGACGCGTGACGAGTGCAAAATAAAGGTGAAAGAAAAAATTGCAAGAGACTGAGGAAAACTGGAAGATCCAGATTTTGAATTTCATAAACATGCTCACCTTTAGTAGTAAAAATATATCAGAAGTATACGCATCTTCAGCCATTGAAGCAAATCCAAGACTGAGATCAAGAACAACTTTTCCAATGTTCTTCACCAGTTTACTGTTTTCTGAGAATCGACGGTCGCTATAGCACTCATCAACATCCATCTCACCATCCTTGCATATTTTTCCTTTTTCATCTAAATCCATGTCATCCCTGTTTAGAGATACATCATCAGTGAACTCCCCATCCATGACTGTACTTAATTCCTCCAGCCTTCTTTTAAGATACCAATGCAATATAGCCAAACTGTGATTTCATTTTATAAAATAAGGGTTAATTGAGTATGGAAGTGTATAACAGGTATAAGGTAAAGAACAATAGAAATGGCTGCATTTTGTCGAGTTCAAAGAATGGCTAATAGCCTAAGAAGTACTGTCAGTAGTCTTACTTGGTAATAGTTCCATCCACATCTGAAATTACAGTTCTTGTGTTCCACTTCCATAAGTATATATGAGCATTAACCTGTTATGAAATTAAAAGTTCAAACTGAAATAAGCAAAATGCCCAAATAAAGTATATATAGTGATATGGGAACTTGGATTCTTAAAGAATGCCAAACCTGTTGTGTTCCTAGAACCATTTACAACCAGATGTTTATGCATGTCCAAACCACAAAGACCAAACCTTCCCGTGGATGCATCCAGCATCTATAAAAGTCCTTGGAATCGGATGATATGTTTCCCGTAGATGTCGTAGCATCAGTATGAACAGAAAAAATTGCTTCAACATCTTGAAGAACTCCTTCTTTTATCATTTGTGAGGCACCTCTACTCCTCTTCAGCAGGTTGGAAAAGAAGTCTCATAGATCCCTTTAATGCAAGGGTCAGAATCAGAACATCAAACACACTTAACAGAATAACACATCTACTTACATCTTTCTGAACCTGTGCTTCTACACTAGGCTGAAAATATAATATTTTATTGATTTATTTCATCATAAAGGAACAAGGAGCTGAACATTTAGTAAGTTGGATCTAGTTGGGACACTATTGGTTAATAAATTTTGGGTTTTTATGAAATTCTACTTTGTATAAACTTTTAATTATGGATATAGTTCAAGTATTACTAACTTTAGATGAAGCTATGATCCGTTAATTAGCATGTCATGGAAGCCCAAAGTTGTGAAGTGGAGAGTTCAAAAATGAGTAGATTAAGTAGTTATCTAACAGGGCTGAGATACAGATACCTACATTTAAGGCTTTCTGGCCATGGTTAACCCCAAACCCGAAATTTAGTTTGGAACACATGAAAGAATTATAAAACAAAAGATGGGTATCTTGTCAAACATATAACATGAATACTAAGGTGGTGCCATATTGAGTTAGTTTGGTAACCAAACAAATAGTGACGAAAATAATCTAAGAATCGAAAACGAAAATATAAAAAAAAGCAGAAACCGAGACTTTGAAAAAGAACCTTAAGCGTATCTTTGCCCTGATTGAGCAACTTTCCAGCCCGAAGTAGCATAGTAGCATGAACATCAAGTTCAGAAGCATGCATTTTGCAATCAATTTTGCTCAAGCTCCTAAACAAACATCACCAATATCAGATCAAATCCATTTAAGCCTCAAATTTTCCCCTAGAATTAATTATAAGGAAGCTAGAATTTGATGTTTTATCCTCTGCAATTTATTTTAAGCCTCAAATATATCATTGAACTCACTTTTACACGAAAATATTCAAACATATATATCTTTTCATTAAACTCATTTTTAGCCGAAATCAATTTTACATAATCAATCATGGTAGAACCAAAGATAACTTCTGAAAATCACTTATAGCATATACAAAAAACAATTGAACTTTATTTTGTCATTTGCTATAAAACTAACTTATGTAACCTTATACAAAAGCGCGTATCATGAGAAGTGTTTGTGCTATAAGCTCCAAATAAGCTACTTATCCATGACAACAATTCACACACGCTCCAAAGGGAATTTCAGAATTGAATAACACAAGACAAGTTTCTAGGTTCCATAGGAATAAATTGAAATAGAACCAAAACTGATTATTCATGGATTTCAGTGAATATTTCATTTACACAATCACACTTTCAATCAAAGAAATTTATCCTAATTCAAATCAATTTAACTACAAGCTAAGTTACAGGTAAAGGATTCGAAGAAAGTAACCTAGAAAATAAAATTGAGGTGAAAATTTAGGGTTCTTACCAGAGAAACACAAATCCGAAAATTGCTTGTATTGGAGAGAGAGAGAGAAAATTGCATGAATTAAAACGCAAGGTTACGATAAACTCGCCAGATTGAGATCAACAACAATTTTGAGGTTCTCCCCGTGGTGATGTAGATCGATCAAGGTTCTTCGCCGACAGATGGAGCGTGGTAGATCGGAGAGGCGGTGGAGATCGGTGTGTTCGACAGCGGCAACGGTGGTGATGCAGATATCAAGAACCAGAATCGATGGAAAAGACGATCAGACGAAGATCGAATGTGGAAGATGATAAAGATTGCAAGAAATCTAAATCCCTAATTTCTCATGCTACTAATACCATATTGAAGTTGAGAGATTGGGAATTGGAAACTATTGAATCTCATTCATAATGAATTGAATTGGAATTCCAAAATGGAAAAAGCTTGTATATTGCTATAATTCTAACAACTAACTGATAATAACATAAAAGTAAAAGGTTTTATTAATGGCAAATGTTAGTATATCTTAGTTGTCATGCTAATATTTTTTTTCTTCTTTTAAGAACTTAAACCCTAAACTTTTAACTCATTGACTTTAATCCCTTCGCTCAAACCATAGTTGAACACTTCAGCTACCCAACATTCCAACAGAAAAGTAAAGGTGGATGTACCTACCTAACTAACTCAAGTTAAGTCTATATTTAAATTTGAGTGATGTTTACATGATAACATGCAAAGCAGAACTTGAAAAAATAGATGGAAAACGACATTGAATTATGGATATCTGGAAAACACCTAATGCGTGCAAAATGATACCTGGAAGCTGCAGTGAAGGAAGATCCAATCCACTTAGTTTCCTGCAACTTTATAGAACGAAGTATTAAGGAAGTCACATGAATGATATTGAATCTCAATACGGAAAGTTAATAATAAATCTAGAGTGAAAGACAATGAAAATGAATTCTCAAAATCCATGATGCCACATACTTTAGAATTTTACCCGACGCTTCTTATGTCAAAAATTAACTTATGATGCGAGTTTAAACTGTGAGCAATTTGTTGTAACTTGTATGTTCAGCATATGCATATGCGAGTTTTATAATAATATTTCGCTGCTAGAGTTTCAACACATAGCGGATGAGGCAACACTGCTGCAAGAGTGTCAGTCAAAAAGAAAATGACAAGGAATTGACTCGTCGGTCATGAACCCTATGATTAAATATAAGAAGAAGAAAATATGTAGCGACTTAAAATATAAGTATAGTAGGAGATATATTGACTATTGTATGTGGCGGAGCCATGAAAAAATGTTCGGGTGAGCTGTCAAAATAAGCATTAAACATAAAGTTGACCAACAAAAACTGAAGTTTGATATCTTAAAAATTCAAAATAATTATCTATACTTTCGAATGACTTGAAAGTGTAATAGTAAAGCGTTTTGAAATAGAGAAGAGGGTAAATCACAAGATAATTTTTTTTCAAGTAATGTAGTTTGCTAATATAAAAATATTAAAGTAGGTTATGTGAAGGAAAGAAAAAACAAACATTTATACCAAGGTGACTTTAGGGTAGAATAGATCGGACGATCAATAGAGACTCTTAGAAATCGTGGTTGTTAGGCCCAACTTCGATTTCTATAATGGCATCAGAGCCTCCTCCAAGATCCGTTTGACCACCTGCTATTAGTCAATGAGGAAGGAGGGAATGGTATAAAGTATGTAATCAGTACACCTGATATAAGTGAGATTCAGCAAAATGTGGGTAAAAAGAGAAAGGCTTGTAGTAATTTGAAATTCAAACCACCAAAACAGTGTATAAATATCACAAGTTCACAACAAACCAGTGGCTTATGAGTTATCCTCTCCATTTATTTTCCTTTCAATTTCCTCCATTTAGAGTGTCATACCCCAATTTTTGACCTAAGGTCTTACATTCATACACTGTTTGATCCTGAATAGTCTCTGACTTCTCAATGAAAAAATTCGGCAGAGAGGTATTTTAAAACACCTCATTTTTGTTCCAATTCGGACCCTCTTCTCTCTTTATCTTTATTTTTTTTATTTACTTTTATCTTTTAAAATTTCATGTTTTATTAATTCTCTTTTATTTTTAATTTTAATTTTAGTTTTAATTTTTATGTTCAATTAGTCATTTTTCTTCTTTTACTTTAATCACTTTTATTTTAGTTTTTACTAATTGTCCAAAATGTCCAAAAAATAATAGTGTCAATGTCTAATAGGTCAAAAAAAAATATGTCCAAGGTCCAAAAAAAATTCAAGTCAAGTGTCAACTTTAACATTCCTTTTTCAAAATTCATCATAATTGTCCATCAAAAACTATTAAACCATTTTTCCATTTTCATCAACCTCCTCACCTATAAATAGAGCCATCATTGCACACTTCAAGACACACTAAAAGTTCTCTTGAGTTGTCAAAGAACTTTTCTCTCTTCTCCCTCATTTAGCTTGTGTTGACGAGCTATTCTTTTCTTCTCCTTCTTTTTTCTGTCCCTTCGAAAAAGTCCCTTCGAAATTTTGCCCCTTCAGTAATTTGGTCCCTTCGGTAATTTTTTTTCCCTACGGTTGTCCCTTTCTTTTATTTTATTTTATTTATTCCTCTTTTATATATTAAAAAAAATGCAAAAAAATATTAGGTTAGAAAAGGGCTTTTGTGGTGATCCAACGTCACTACGGAAATTCCTCGTGCTTTTATTTTCTTGTTACGTTAGGGAAAAAGAAAGCTCCGTTCGAGGAATTTCACTACGGAAAAACCAGCAATACGAAGGGAAAAAGGCGAAGCTAGAATTACTGCACTGTGCTACAAAGCTCCGTGCTTCTGGGGTAATAATTCAAGCTAAATTAACTAGCACAAATCAAAATCAGCATGACTTGGTGGATATGTTTGATTTTGATATAAGTTTTAGTGATTCTGGTGAGTTATATATTCCGCCACTATGTATTAAGGAAACAACTGAAGTGAAGTGGAGGAATTTGATTGCTTGGGAGCAAAGCAAAGTTTGGATTAGATGCAAATACACTTCCTATGCACTTTTCTTCAATGGTTTGATATGTTGTGAGCATGGCATTGAGTTGCTTCAAGAAAAAGGTGTTATTGTGAATGAGTTGAACAAGAGTAATGAAGATTTGTTGGCACTATTTCGCACGATTTCCAATGGAACTGAACATATGGATTTGAGTTTTAGTGAAATTTGTACAAGCTTGAATGTGCATGACTACACAGGAATGCAAGTCGCTAAGGTGATGCAAAAATTACCTATCAGAGCATGGCATCAATGTAGGCGTGTTTTTGAGATCATTATGTACTACGTTCGAAACTGGTACAATATTTTGATTCGTGACCATATACCTAATGTTTGGAAATTCATAGGAATTGTGGCAGCTGCTATGCTCCTGGTTCTCACCATCATGCAGACATATTACTCATCCCGCAATGGCTAGTTGCTTCAAGTAACTCTGATTCAAAAATCAAGATTCAGTTCCAAAAATAATGTTTTCAAAGGAGGAACAAATGAATCATATTGTGGACGTAAGAGCACTTTTGTATTGATTTTTATTTTATTTTCTATTGTACGCAACCGAAGTTAAGAAATTCCAACCTAGGAGCTATTTTATTTTTTGATACTAAAACACTTATGTTTTTATAATTTTAATGCTAAAACATTATTACGACAGTTTTTCTCACACTGTGTTTGTTTCAAGTTTATCAAATTTATTTCTAGGAATAACATTCTTTGGAATATAAAGATGGGAATTTTATTCCAAGGTATTTAGGAAAAATATGTTTGGTTAACTTTATAATATTCCTAGAAACCATAAAAATAGGGATTATAATAGGTAACTATTTATGAATTTATTCTCATCTCCATGGGAACTTTATTTCCATCCTTTTCCTTGGGAAATTTTTTCTATTCCCAGGAACATTTTATACCCGGGAATAAAATTTAGTAAACTTGTAACAAACATAGGCATATATATTCCTATCATTTTATTCCCGGGAATCAACAAATATAACTTCAAACAAACACACACTAAAAGACTAAATTGACTAATTACACCGGGGTCCTTTATCTTATTTATTTGTAAAATTTTGGTCCTATATCTTTTTTTTTTCCGTTTAGGTCCTTTATCTCTCATAAAATCACATATAAACCCTTTTTTCTCATTTTTTATTAAAAAAATACATAATATTATTTGGCTTAATTGAACCTTTGGTCCCTCATCTTATTTGTGGTTTTCAATTTGGTCCCATAACTCTCAAATTTTCCTGTTTGGTCCTTCATGTACATCTCCCACTACTACAAAATACCCCCTTTAATAGCATTCATTTTAGCGTTTAATAGCGCTAAGAAAGCCCCCGCTATTATAGGCCAAAACCCTATAATAGCGCTTTTAAAACGCTATCAAATAGTAGTGTTTCAATAGCGCTTTTACGAAAGCGCTAATATAGCCTGTTTTTTGGTGCTATTAAAGTAGAATTTTAAACAGGTGAAGCTTAGCGTTTTAAAAAAAGCGCTATCGTATTGAACCCCACTTTAATATTATGGATTGTACGAATATTATGATGATATATCATTTAATTAATTAGTGTTTTATTAAATTAAAATTGTATTTCTTTAATTTATTTGTATTGAATTAATTTTATTTCTTTAATTAAAATTAAAAATTAGGAAGGGATCACAAAAAAAAAAGTGTCCATTACATTACTGGGGGAATTTTTCGTTAGTAATGAAAGTTTGTCTAAACATTACTAAGGAAATATTCTGTCAGTAATAATGTGACGATTTTGATAAGAACATTACTGAGGGATTATTCCGTCAGTAATTACTGACGGATTTTTCTGTCAGTAATTACTGAGGGAAAAATCCATCAGTAATGCTTTGTCATAACAACTTCACCATTACTGAGGGAATATTCCGTCAGTAACATTACTGACGCCAGTATTACTGAGGGACACTAATCTGCCACTAATGTGTGTTATTGAGGGATATATTACATCACTGAGGGTTTATTTCCCCCAGTAAAAACCAAAATTCTTGTATACAAAATGTCTATTTAAAATATGTATGAAACAATGTATTCTTTGCATTATTCTTCTACTATCAATAGACTTTTATATTCTTAATTTTCATTCGGTAGAGTTGGCCAGTGTGAAGCTAGTACTTTTTAATCGATTATTATTTTATTCATAATTTTTTAATCAAATATTTTATCTATATATTTTCGCCCAGAACATGGTTTTATTTAAATACTTATTTTCCATAGACCCTCTCTTGCAGTTTAGGCATAAAATTTATAATTTTTATATAAAAAGGTTTGTATATTATAAAATTGTTGATATATGAAAGGGTAAAATTGAAGAAACAAATCAACAAAGGTTTGATATGTGAAAAGGTTTGTATATTAAAATTGAAGAAACAAATCAATTTTGTTCTTCAATAAATGAAGAACTAAAAATTCACATATAAACTAAAGTAAAATTGTTAATATGTGAGAGGGAATATTTACACTGTTAATGACTTATTTTTGTTAGTGTTCTTTTACTGATTTTTTTTATTTTATGATGGCCGGGGTTTGAACCATTGTTCATACCAATTGAGTTAAACTACTTTTTATGAATGTTTAAATTACTAGTCCTACACATTTCTGTCTTCTTTTTTTAATATATATTAAAGTGGAGTATTTAATTAATCATGATAGATAAGTCAATTGCGTGTTTCTTTCAACTAGCAGCGAAGTTTCCTTGCCTCTATCCACATCATTGTGAAGCCCCTTGTTATTATAAAACCAGCAAATACAGGTACTAACACAAACAACAAATTTCTCACGGTTTGATCAGTGAGTGAAATAAGTGGTACTTGATTCAAAGGGGTGAAAATTTGGTATGTTTTAGTTCTTCATCTTTCTTTTCTTCAGTTTCTACTTTACACATGTGTTCTGTTTTGGTTAGTTAAAATTGTGAATGGATTTTTAATTAAATTTTCTACTATGATTACTTCACTACAAACACTTTTGAAGTCATTACTTTGCTTGGTACAACTTGTTCCAGGTCGGGTTCGAATTTATGTTTATTAGAGTCAAGAATTCCATGTATTCATACAATCAGAACGTCGATGACCGTTAGATTGAGATGATGATGCAGTCAATATTTCAATCCATATTTTTATTTAGGAAAATGTTAACCGGTGCCTTCGAGGCAATGGTTATGAAAATTGTGTGGTCAACTCCTCAAAAATTTAAAAAGTTATATTTTTAAATTAAAACTTTCTTTTCTTGTCTTCCTTAACCAGTGTCCCGGTGCACCGGTTAATATGACTCTTTTATTTACTGCACTACATTTAAATAATGTGCTTGAAATCTGAATCGTTTGAAATCAATTAAACAATTATTGACTGCTTGAATGTGTGCATTAATTGTTGAATGCAGTCAATAGATATTATTACCTGCAAATATAAATGCTCTATTTCCTTTTAATTCTGGCAGATAAACTACCACCATGGGCCGCTCCTGGGATTATGATAACCTGGATCAAGCTAAGCCAAAACCTCAATTTAATCTGAAATTTTGGGAGGCGAAACCTACCACTTATATAGGCTACATAAATAATTGTATCAAAACTACAAAATATTCAGCGTTGAAGTTCACTAATGGGTTCAGTACAAAAGTTAAGAAGGTTGTAAATACTACTACTAGTACTTTTAATAAGGAGGGAGAAACACCAATAGATCACAAGAAAGTAGTAGACGACTATTGCGCAACTAAAAAGGTTACAATAGATGATTATGGGGAAACAAGTAATGGAAATTCAATCATTCAAAAAAACAAAAAAAGTAATGGAAACTCATAGTGACCAATCAATTGCAATTGGTATACCAACAAAGCATCAATTGAGGAATGCACTGATAATGTCATGTCTACAAGAAATATTTGAGTCAATCAAAGACTCAAAATCATTTGTAATGAAGTGTCTTCTTTTTATTTTAATTATTGTTGCGTTAATTTTCCTATCATTTTGAACTGTATTAATATTTTCTACCATTCAGTTGTAATGTGTCTTTCACTTTGAGTTTTGTTCCTTTATTGTCAATAAATTATTTCTTTTTGTTATGACTAGCAGGATACTCGTGTATGAACACGGGTCACGCATTGCGTTCAATTTTTATGAAAAATGATAAGTGTTGGAAAATTACAAGATTTCATGGGTTTGCTGACTCCATATAAATTAGCAAGAAAAACAAGTCATTGTATTAGTACATGAGTAAAAATAGGCATGTATGCAAATTACAAAAAAGTCCTGGTATTAATATATGAGTAAAATATAGGCAAGTGTATAAATTACGAGTTTAGGTATGCTCCATTTTATTTAGTCCATTTAGGTTACGGATGTGAGACACGTGGTAGAAAAGAATCCAAGGGCTGAGATTTATAATAATTAAATAAAAACAAATCAGGCATCCCCTTCCCTCGTGTTCTCTTCTTCGCCACTGCTATTGTTTCTAGGTCATATTCTCCCTCTTCTTCACTTCTTTTTTTGTCAATTTCCATCGAAATCTCACCTTTTCATATTTTTTTCTTTTCTGAATAATAATAATCACTGCTACACCATTTAAATTTCACATTAGGTCATTTTCATGTTATTATTAAGTGTGGATTAGGATCAAAGAGAGAATATGGTTAAAAACAACAATAGCTCCAGTGGTTCATGATTGGTATAAACATATGCCAATTATTATCACATGATCTTATCTCATTGTTTCAATTTTGGCACTGGATTGGTTTGTGACGGCGGCGAGATGGCGTTGGGACAATAGGGGTGACAGCGAAAAAAGAAAAGAGGAGAGAGGACGAAAGATTTAGTGTGCAGATGAAGAGGGAGAAGGATGACTGATTTGTTTATGTTGTTTTATTAAATAATACTTATCTTTTAATTAAAAACTCAGCCCTTGGATTCTTTTCTGCCACGTGTCTCACATCCGTATCCTTATTGGATTAAATGGATCAATGCTTAAATGGAGCATACCTGAACTCATAAATTACAAAAGACTGAAAAAATAAAAATAGCAATAAGCTGAAGTTAAACGAAATAGATATTTGGTGAAAATGCAATAATCTGAAAAAATAGCCTATAATTTTAATAATGTGTCAGCTATAGAGATTAGAATAGAGAAGAAAGTTCTATATTAGACTCATTAATTAGGTTAGTTTTGATCTTGAAGAGTATCTCATGTGGTGCTCTTTTTGCCCGGATGGTCATTTGCAAGTATTTTGGTATGAAGATGGTGAAATATCAAAGTGAAAGGCTTTGAATATGCAACAGATTAGTTGTGCTTCAGTCCTATAGCTTGCCTTGATAGACTTGCTTTGCTGGATGTATTTACAGTCTCGACCCATTTTTATATTGTTAATTATAACTTAAAATACTTAAGGATTGTGATTTTTTCAGTCAAACTTTTTTCACTAAATGTTTTAGAAAAAATTGTTTAACTATTAATTATCACATCAGGATTACCACTCTCTGCCATTTTTAATGTATCATTGATTTTGATTCAGATATGTGATAGTGTTATCCTTGTCAATAGTTTGCTATATCTACGGATTGCTTCCGTCACTTTTGCTATTCTCTAGTGACGGAACTTTGCCTATCAAACAAAAATTGTTTTACCTACGGATTTTGACTGCAGGTACAGAGCTTATTCAAAACTTAATTTTTTTTCTTCTTACAAACTCTGATCCTTCACTATACACCTTAGTGACACCCAATACACTCACATCATACTATTGATGCTTGATTAATTAAAATTTTAATTTATAAAATTTATTTATTTAAAAACTAAACACAATAAATTAAATAAATGAATATATGAAACGATATATTAAAACTTTAATTATATTGAATATGCCGAGTCTTGCAAACATGCCAAACTGAAAAATTGATAAAAATAACAACCTAAGAGTGTGATAATTATGTGCATTTCATTTGCATTCCCAATCTAGTACAAAGTCTTTTAATAAATAATCTACTTCTAACTAAACTAACAACAAGAAGCCTTCCCCTAAATTTAATAACCTCTCTATCATACACACTAAACCACAAGAAGCCTTCCCCTAAAATTAATACAAATGAAATTTCAAATTTGATTCAGAAAATGTTTCACGAGGGTAATTATGTACGCATCAAACATTTGATTATTTTTACTTTTTTACAATAAACAAACACATGATGTATGAGATGATATCCTCATCTTACTTTATTTTTTATCATATATCTATTATAGTTATCGCATCAAACGGATCATTTGTTTAGAACTACATGTGCTTGCGTAAATATCTTTATTCAACACTAACGGAAAGACAGGCACTATCGTGTCCGTCTGTCCGCTCTTTCTACTGCGCTTATGCATGTGATTATTTTATTATGTTTGTTTGTATAATTTTGACTAAAATTTTGAAATTCTTAAATATTAATAGAAATTATTGATATATTGATTTATAAACAAAATATTGTCAAGGCATATAACAAAATTATTTTTGAACTCAACATATTTTATTTTTCTATATATAAAACTAAGATAAAATAATGATCATTTATTGTTTATTCTAATAGTAATTAGTAACATCATAACATAAATGTATAAATGACATGTTATGTAAAAGAAACATTGATATAATTACGATAAAAGAATATCTTTAAAAACTACATTTTTCGTAAATTCTCCATCTTCTCCTTCTATTTTCCCTTCTTTAATGAGAACTTTTGTTGAATTTTGAGAAACTCCTCTTGTTAAAGCTACATATAATTGACCATCGCTGAAAACATGTCGTGGAAGATAGATTCTGACATTGGGAATGATCTGCCCTTGTGACTTATTTATGGTAATAGCAAAATTTAGTCTAACGGAAAACTATTTTCTACTAAACACAAAGGGAAGTCCTAAACTCGCATTTGTTTTTAATTTAATTATGGGCAAGAATGCTCTTTTTCCAGCATTGTTTCTTGTTAGGATTTCCACATCCAACACATTCTTAAATAAACCACGACATAACAGTCATGTTCCATCACACATGCCATATCTAGGGTCTATGTTTCACAACAACATCAAAGGTTCACCTTTTTTTACCTTTAAAATATATGGTGGGATACTTCCTTGAGCAATTGACTTTAGGAATTCCTGTTGAAATAAGTTATGAGTATCCCCTTCAACCTCGTCAAATGACAACAAATTATGTTCTCCTCCTGAAAACTGATTGATAATTAATATTTAATATAGTGCTAACAAATCTTTTTCTAAAATATTTTGAGTCATAATATTTTTTAGAGGATTTAAAGTCCAATCTTTAACATTATTTTTTGCTCACGTTTGTTACTAATCATTTTTTTAGAGGATTTAAAGTCCAATCTTTAGCAATATTTTTTGCTCACGTTTGTTACTAATCTATTTTTTAGAGGATTTAAAGTCCAATCTTTAACATTATTTTTTGCTCACGTTTGTTACTAATCTTTTTTTAGAGGATTTAAAGTTCAATCTTTAACATTATATTTTGCTCACGTTTGTTACTAATCATTTTTTCAGAAGATTTAAAGTCCAATCTTTAACATTATTTTTTGATCACGTTTGTTACTAATCTTTTTTTTAGAGTATTTAAAGTCCAACCTTTAACATTATATTTTTTGCTCACGTTTGTTACTAATCTTTTTTTAGAGGATTTAAAGGCCAATCTTTAACATAATTTTTTTTGCTCACGTTTGTTACTAATCTTTTTTTAGAGGATTTAAAGTCCAATCTTTAAAATTATTTTTTGCTCACGTTTGTTACTAATCTATTTTTTAGAGGATTTAAAGTCCAATCTTTAACATTATTTTTTGCTCACGTTTGTTACTAATCTTTTTTTAGAGGATTTAAAGTTCAATCTTTAACATTATATTTTGCTCACGTTTGTTACTAATCATTTTTTCAGAAGATTTAAAGTCCAATCTTTAACATTATTTTTTGATCACGTTTGTTACTAATCTTTTTTCAGAGTATTTAAAGTCCAACCTTTAACATTATTTTTTTTGCTCACGTTTGTTACTAATCTTTTTTTAGAGGATTTAAAGTCCAATCTTTAACATTATTTTTTTTGCTCACGTTTGTTACTAATCTTTTTTTAGAGGATTTAAAGTCCAATCTTTAAAATTATTTTTTGCTCACGTTTGTTACTAATCTTTTTTTTAGAGGATTTAAAGTCCAATCTTTAGCAATATTTTTTGCTCATGTTTGTTACTATTTTTTTGTGGAAGAGATATGAAAATACTTGACAATCTTTGACAGTTGTATTGTGGGGAACGACACAGATCTACAACATAAAATCGGCTGATAAAAAAGTAACATGAGTTTTTGTTTTGTGCTAGTATTTTGTGAGTTTAATCTTTGGTTAATGGAGGTAAAAGAGGGTTAACAAGGACGATTAGTGACACGGATTAGTAATCCAAGTGTTATTTTATAATTGGCTAACAATAAGAACAATTCATAAGGAATTGTGTGTAAATTTTCTCCTTAAATTAAATTTATTATTATCTATTTGTTACATGTGTTATTTGTATTTAAAATTAAAATTAAAATTAAAAATTAAGGGTATTTTTGGAAAGAAAAGTCCAACCCAAAAGCGTGCTGAAAGGAGTAGTTTTCTTTATGTAAAGCGTGTTGAAAGTGTATAAATTATAAAAAAAAAATACCATGTTATAATAAATGAATAAACATATAGACATGTTTGCAAATTAAAAAATATAAAAAAATAGGCCCTCATATTAACATATGACTGAAAAAAATAGTGATATGTATAAATAATAATAATAATAATAATAATAATAATAATAATAATAATAATAATAATAATAATATATAAAGAAAACTATCCCTTTCAGCACATTTTTGGGTTGGACTTTTCTTTCCAAAAATACCCTTAATTTTTAATTTTAATTTTAAATACAGATAACACATGTAACAAATAGATAAGAATAAATTTAATTTAAGGAGAAAACTTACACACAATTCCTTATGAACTGTTCTTACTGTTAGCCAATTATAAAATAACACGTGGATTACTAATCCATGTCATTAGTCGTCCTTGTGAACCCTATTTTACCTCCGTTAATCATAGATCAAACTCACAAAAAACTAGCACAAAACAAAAACTCATGTTACTTTTTTCTCAGCCGATTTTATGTTGTATATCTGTTTTGTTCACCTCAATACAACCGACAAAGATTGACAAATATTTTCATATCCCTTCCACAAAAAATAGTATTTTCATATTATTTTATTATTTTTTTAAGTTATTCTTCCTTAGTCTTTGATCAATTGTAACAAACGTGAGCAAAAAATAATGGTAAAGATTGGACTTGAAATCCTCTAAAAAAATTAGTAACAAACGTGACCAAAAAAAAAGTTAAAGATTAGACAATCTATATTGATCTGTCTTCTGATCGTAGAGTTGAGCTGTAACCCAGAAATTGTTGGAGTAAGCCCTAATAGCCAATCTATATTGATTGGGTTTGGCTTTGTATCATGATATATGATATAAATATATATTGTGAATATATAAATAATAAGGCATTTCTTTATTGTTTTTGTTTTG
>Ga0228711_1005248_pt1 | contig 19775 bp, 8 predicted proteins | sample MedpolnodulmetaG_2_FD_177996 | JGI IMG/M metagenome (GOLD analysis project Ga0228711, IMG submission 177996) | Root nodule microbial communities from Medicago polymorpha collected in Santa Monica, California, United States - brown nodules | ecosystem: Host-associated > Plants > Roots > Nodule... | reverse complement strand
ATGCAGTATGTGGTGAATTCAACAAAATCAGTTTTTTTTCAATGTTCATCCACCAGTGGAAGTATAGTATAAAAAGTCACGTTTCCACTCAAAATCCTGCAACAGTATAATTTATAACATACCACCTTTAGAATACCACCAACAAAAGCAATATTGGATGCAAGCTTCACTATCCCCGCTCACTCCATACTCTTCAAATTTCCCAGTTTTGATCCCAGTGATGCCAACATAGTCTATCAAGGTTCTGCAGCACCACGTGATGGAGAAGTTAATTTCAACATCAATGAAAATTATTCATGTCAAGTTGGAAGAGTCTTCTATTCCGAAAAGGTGTTACTTTGGGACTCAAACACAGGTCCACTCACTGACTTCACAACTCATTACACTTTTATAATCAACACTCAAGGTAGATCACCTTCTTTATATGGCCATGGCCTTGCCTTTTTCTTGGTTCCTTATGGATTTGAAATCCCCCTCAATTCCGATGGTGGCTTTATGGGATTATTTAACACCACAACAATGGTTTCATCTAGTATCTAAATTGTTCATGTAGAATTTGATTCTTTCGCAAATCGTGAATTTCGTGAGACAAGAGGTCATGTGGGAATCAACATTAATTCAATCATTTCATCAGCTACGACACCTTGGAATGCCAGCAAACATAGTGGAGACACTGCTGAGGTATGGATTAGGTACAATTCTTCAACCAAGAATTTGACCGTATCTTGGAAATATCAAACTACCTCAAATCCTCAAGAATATACTAGTCTTTCATTTTCAATTGATTTAATGAAAGTTATGCCGGAATGGATTACTGTAGGATTTTCTGTTGCAACAAGTTATGTTCAAGAATTAAATTATCCTTTGTCATGGGAATTCAACTCCACTTTGGCCAAAAGTGGTGATAGTAATACAAAAGAGACGAGATTGGTTATAATACTAACGGTGTCTTGTGGGGTTATAGTTATAGGAGTGGGAGCATTAGTAGCATATGCATTACTTTGGAGGAAAAGAATGAGAAGTGATAAGCAAAAGGAAGAGGCTATGCATTTGACTTCAATGAATGATGATCTTGAAAGAGGAGCAGGGCCAAGAAGGTTCTCCTACAAAGAACTTGATTTGGCAACCAATAACTTCTCTAAGGATAGAAAGTTGGGTCAAGGTGGTTTTGGAGCAGTTTATAAAGGTTACTTTGGTGATTTAGATTTACAAGTTGCTGTGAAGAAAATATCAAGAGGATCAAGACAGGGAAAGAAAGAGTATGTAACTGAAGTTAAAGTTATTAGTCAACTGAGACATAGGAATCTTGTGAAGCTTTTGGGTTGGTGCCATGACAAAGGTGAGTTTCTACTTATTTATGAGTTTATGCCAAATGGTAGTCTTGATTCTCATTTATTTGGTAAAAGAACACCTCTTTCTTGGGGTGCAAGGCACAAAATAGCTCTTGGATTGGCTTCTGGTTTGCTTTATCTACATGAAGAATGGGAGAGGTGTGTGGTGCATAGAGATATCAAATCAAGTAATGTCATGTTAGATTCTAGTTTCAATGTCAAGCTTGGTGATTTTGGGTTGGCTAAATTAATGGACCATGAACTTGGGCCTCAAACAACTGGGCTGGCCGGGACATTCGGCTATCTAGCTCCGGAATATGTGAGCACAGGTAGGGCAAGTAAAGAGTCTGATGTGTATAGTTTTGGGATTGTTGTTTTGGAGATTACTACTGGTAAGAAAGCTACTGAAGTGATGAAGGAAAAAAATGAAGAGCATGGAATGATTGAATGGGTTTGGGATCATTATGGAAGAGGAGAGCTACTTGTGGCCATGGATGAAAATTTGCAAAATGATTTTGATGAGAAACAAGTAGAGTGCTTGATAGTTGTTGGGTTGTGGTGTGCTCACCCTGATGTTAGTCTAAGACCATCAATTAGACAAGCAATTCAAGTGCTTAATTTTGAGGTTGCCTTCCCAAATCTTCCATCAAAGAGGCCAGTTGCAACTTATCATGTTCCTTCATCATCGGTAAGTTCCGTAGAAGCTTCCATAACCAATAGCCTTCAAGATGGTCGTTAATTGATACATTATCAATGGTATCGTGATAATGTTACTTATTTTCTTTGCATAAGCTTATAATAAAAAGTTATTGTCTTGACTAGTACAATGATATTTTCTTTAGTGGTTACACTTTGAATGTATAATTATAAGTTAAAATATAATATGGTTTGAGGAAAAAATAAGTAGTTGGCAATATGGTTGCGTGAAAGTTGAGTATATATTATGCCTTAAAGAAGTCAATAGATAAATACAAGTTTTTTTTTTTATCTGAATCAAGAGTAAGGAGGATATTAAGGAGAGACTGGACATCTCGACTTGGTCAGCACCCTCAAGCAACTCTCATCCTATGCCATTTACTCATAATAATATATATTATAAATATGGGAAAAATATGTACAGGAGGGGGCCAAACCAAAACCTATAAGAAAAAGCCAAAAGGAAAGCAAAAGATGACAAAACAAAGTTACGGAAAACAAAAATTAAGTAACCGATAACGGTCCCTAAAAAAGTCATCACAGATAAAACCGGAAAAAAATCCCACCAAACCGTATCAATTATCTGATGGCCATGGTTCACAAGCATGTTTGCGCAGCCCTTACCTTCGCTGAAAATTTTATATAAAACCACTTGAAGACCAAGAGAGATACAATTTAAAAACATTTATAGATTCAGAATTGCCAATTTGCCTGATATTTCAATACTCATTGGGGAGCATTAAAAGGAGGACACTTAAAATGGGTTTTGTAAGCTCTATTCAACTTTTTCCTTTGACTCTTAAACAAGTAGTTCATAAACGTCTCTTCTTGTTCATCATTGTAACCGCTGGTTAAAAAAATCAAAATCTGTTGTTACAACCTGGCCGTGATCACTACAAGAAATCTGGCTATTTTCCAAGGATATTTTCCAGGGGCAGGTACCCTTGGAAAATTTGCGTGGGGTAAAGCCAGGAGATGCCCTTGGCAAATTGCATTTGTGCATCCCAAGGTGACAAGGGGTGCGCCCCTCGTTTTTGCATGTTGGCTCCCGACAAAATGAGAGCAGGAGTTTTGAAATTCAAATAAAGAACACATCATGTGGGTTTACAGAGATGGCATGCCATTTGTTAGGGCCTTTCCCAGGGGTTAACCCTGACTTTGGACAAAAAATAACTTTTGCAGAAGGATTTGACAATGGGCTGACATGTTTCTAAAAAGGCTGTAAACCCAAGGGCTAACCCCTGACAAATTGCATTAAGGCCCTGTTTTATTTTCTGACCGTTTGACTTTTCTGTAGCTACCCTAGTGACTAGGCATAGATTTGCTTTTTCTAGGAGCACCCCTCATTTTGAATTGTATCTTTAGGAGGTAGATACATGTATCTTTGAATTATAAGTGGTTAAAATTAAGAGTATCGTCTTTAAGTCTTTCCCACTTGCATGGAAGTGGTAAACTAGTCAAATGTGGAAGTGGGAAGAGTCACAATCTTAGCATCATCTCTAGAAATGTATGTTTCAATTTTTAAATTAATGTAAATTCTAAATTCTTGATATTTTGCTTCTTCAGGACAAGCAACAATTTAAAATTGGGGTTGTGATGATGGAACATAATATGATATTTAATGTTATAATTTTAGTTATTTTCTTTGCATTTAAATGCAAATTAGAAGTGTCATTTAAAAGAGTTGTCAATGGTTTGAAGAACATTTTGTGTTGTTTTCATTCGAGTCGTTGTAATTCAGTTTTATCCTAATTTATGTAACTTCACCAGTGTTTTGCGTTTTTTTAGTGAGAATCATGTAAATCGGCAAAATAAGACAACACATGAAGGATTGATGATATGAAGATTGAAGATAAATGGTTCTTAAAAGGTCTTTGAAGACAATTCAAAACGAAGAAAATTAATTTCAAGTTCCAAGCCATTGCAAGACGCACAAACGCTCAAAAAAGAGATGAAAACTGCAAAATTCGCATTGGATGCACTAGCTCATGTGCCCCTATGTCTCATATCATGCATCCTAGCATGTGTTACAGAGCATGAGGTGCTGGTTCCTTGTTTTTCAAGCTATTTTAGTTGAAAAACCCTATTTTTCTGCTCTTAACCCCTAAGTAATGATGTACTTGTTTACCAGTGCTTTCGGTAAACAAGAGGACTAGTTTTGATTATTACAAGCAGGTTCAAACCAGAAATCCTAGGACATGTTGTGCAATCTTTTTCCAGAAAATACATAAATGTTCATCATATTCATAGGTTGCTTTATGAACAAGATGAAGAAAACTGTTTTGTGTATGAAAATAACTATCTTTCAACAGAGATAAATAAAGAAAATGCAAGTAAAAAACTTAAAAGTTTAAATGCAGAAACTTAAAGAAAAGGTAAATTGCATTGCATTAATGTAAAGGTGGTTCGACAAATTAGATTACTAACATTTTGTATGACTCTTTTCTCTAGACGCTGGTACTTCGAGTACTAGAATTCTATAAGTGATTTGTGATCGTTTTTTCGTATGAAAAATTATTATATATACATATAGAAAATAACTGCATAACCTAAATTGCTAAAAACTTCATGTCATCGTCGAAAATTGCATGTCTTCCATGTGTCTGGACACTTGAAACCAACTTCTTTGCTGAGATAATTGTCTGTCAGTTTCCACCTTTATGTCGAAAGCTTTTAATGCTTTTTTGAACTGCGGCTTATGTCGAATGCTCTCAACATCTGTTGAACTCAGCAACTTCAATCATGGACTTAGAGACTTTTTCCAGCTTTAAACTTTCTTTTACCTGTCGAAATAACACCAGATAAAAATGCAGGCTAATAGTAATATAAATATAAACTCTTGTGCACTCTTTTATTAATTAATAAAGCTGGTGGTACAAGGCATGGTTTAAGCATCAGAGCTTCAAGACAGAGGATCTCCATCCTTCTATTGCTCTCTCTAGGGTATGTTTTTCTATTGTTTTGAATTGATGCATGTTGTCATGTGCAACTAAACCTCTTTGATTAGGGTTCTACGATGAACCCCTTCTTATTTGTTGGATTCAATTAATGAATTTTTTTTATGTAGTTTTTGATTTAATTTATATATGTCCGTGTCTATATCATATTTTATATAGAACATATTAGAATTGACAATCCTAATTCCGTATGAACTAGACGATAGTAAATTTCTTATTTTCTCGTATGAATTTAGGACTATCAATCATCTTATCGGAATGCCACAATTGTAACTAGTTGAATTGCGGCAATATTAAAATAAAAACTTCCACTGATTTATCACGAGGTTATGTTTTACTTTCTAATATCGAAAGACATGTCATAAACTAATAATCAACTGAGTTAATTGCAACTAATACGGAGGGTGGGGGTTAAACTTCTGAATCACAAAAACTAATCTCGCATTGGGCAGGGCAATTAAAACCCTACAAAACAACTTCATCTTTTCTAAATTGTTTACTTATAAAAAAGTTTTCTGAACGATAATCTCTATGAAGACAATAACTTACAACTTTATTAGTTGAGTACGATTTGGTACACTTGCCAACTCATGCACCATTAGTAAGACCCTCTTTCTCAAATGGCGCTGTTTTCGCAAACTACACCAAATTAGTTTGAATATTGCATGTTTATGAAGTTCCATATTTTTCTCTTTTTTGCTCATTTCTCGAAGCAAATTCACTCTCCAAACTAGACAAAACTTGTAAATATTTAACTTAGTTTTTAATTCTGTTTTTAGTTTGTATAATACAGTTTCTTATTGATTACTTGTACAGTTGTTTGATTGTAGATTTGTATGCGAGGTAAGACACCTTTGGATCAACTACTTTTTGATCCCGATATCAAAAGGACTAAAAGGAATAACATAAGATGAACAAGGAGAAGGAAGAAATGAACCCTTCAACAAATAACAATAGCCAACACCGGAAATATCATGGCTAACAACAATGAAGAAACGTCAACACCGAAAATGAACAACAACATTCCAAAGAGGTTCGCTCGATCAGCCAAACCTAGGAACAACCAAAGGCAGATTGAGATCAAAATAGGTGTTATCTAACTTCTGCAGTCAAATTTATTCATCGAAATGGACCTTTAATTTCCCATCAATCACCTAGTGAAGTTTTGTGAAACGGAAACATCAAAGAAGAAAACTTATACATGAGGTTATCTCCTAATTCTCCCATTGGACGTGCAAAAGACTGGTATTTGGATCAACTAGCAACAACTCTGATGAATTGGAAAACTCTAGAATATAAGTTCATTAAAAGATTCTTCCCACATAGCAATTAGCAAGGTTCATGATGCTAATTTACTCAAATGAGAATAAGAAACAACAAATACTATATTTACAAAAACAAAAAGCAAAAAAAGGATATGTTTAAAAAGAGTATGTTTCTAATTTCCAACTTCAAACATTCATACACAAAAAATGGATATACATATGTAAAACAAGAAGGGACACAAACACCAGATTTATCACTATTAATTAACGACCATGTTGAAGACTTGTGGTTATGGAAGCTTCAACTGAGCTTAGAGTCGGCGTAGGAGCATGATAGGTTGCAATAGGCCTATTCAGGGGAAGATTTGGCAAGGCAAGTTCAAAATTTAGCACTTGAATTGCTTGTCTAATGGATGGTCTTAGACTTACATCAGGGTGAGCACACCACAATCCAACAATCATCAAACACTCAACTTGTTTCTCAACAAAATCCTTTTTCAAGTTCTCATCCATTGCCACAAGTAGCTCTCCTCTTCCATAATGATCCCAAACCCACTCAATCAATCCCTTATCTCCATCTATGTCCTTCATAACTTCAACGGCTTTCCTTCCAGTTGTGATCTCCAAGGCAACAACCCCAAAACTATACACATCTGACTCTTTGCTTGCCTTACCTGTACTTATATATTCTGGAGCCAAATAGCCTAAGGTTCCGGCAACCACTGTTGTTTGGGGTCCAATCTCATGGTCCATTAGCTTAGCCAACCCAAAATCACCAAGTTTGACATTGAAACTAGAATCTAACATAACATTACTTGATTTGATATCCCTATGTACGACACACCTCTCCCATTCTTCATGTAGATAAAGTACCCCAAAAGCCAATCCAAGAGCTATTTTCTGTCTTACACTCCAAGAAAGAGGTGTCTTTTTTCCAAATAAATGAGAATCAAGACTACCATTTGGCATAAACTCATAAACAAGCAGAAACTCACCTTTGTCATGACACCAACCTAAGAGCTTCACAAGATTCTTGTGTCTCAGTTGACTAATGATTTTAACTTCAGTTACATACTCTTTCTTCCCTTGTCTTGATCCCCTTGATATTTTCTTCACCGCAACGGCTAAATCTTGATCAAAAAAGTAACCTTTATAAACAGCTCCAAAACCACCTTGACCCAACTTTCTATCGTTAGTAAATTTATTGGTAGCCAAATCAAGTTCTTGGTAGGTAAACCTCCTTGGCCCTGCTCCTCTTTCAAGGTCATCATTCATTGTTCTTAAATGCATAGCCTCTTCCTTTTTCTTTTTACTTCTCTTTATTTTCCTCCAAAGTAATGCATATATTGCTAGTGCTCCCACTCCCATAACTACAATCCCACACGTGACTACTAGTATCACAACTAATCTAGTCCTTTTTGTATTATTATCATTATCACTTTGATCCAAAGTGGAACTGAATTCCCAAGATAGAAGTTTGTGCTTTTCTACAATGGAACCTGTTGAAGCAGAAAATCCTACAGTAACCCATTCAGGTAGGACCTTTATCAAGTCAATTTGATATGAAATACTAGTTTTTTCTTGAGGATCATAGTTGTTTTGATATTTCCAAGATACATTCAAATTTTTGGTTGTAGAATTGTAGTTAATCCATACCTCAGTAGTTTCTCCACTATGTAAACTTGCATTCCAAGGCGTTGACACCGATGAAATGATTGAATTGTTGTTGATTCCCACATGCTCCGTTGTCTCACCCCATGGACGATTTGCGTAAGAATCAAACTCCACATGAAGAAGGTTACTGGTTGAATTCATTGTCGTGGTGTTAAATAGACCAAAAAAGCCACCAGCAGAATTAGGTGGGATTTCAAATCCAAAAGGAACCAAGAAAAAGGCAATTCCATGGCCATATCTAGAACTATTTTGAGTGTCAATAATAAAGGTGTAATGGGTTGTGAAGTCAGTGAGTTGACCTGTTTTTGAGTCCCATAGTAAAACTTTCTTGGAAAATATGACTCTTCCAACTTGACTAGAATAATATGCGTCATTGATGTTGAAATCTACTTCTCCATCAATTGGTGCTGCAGAACCTTGATAGACTATGTTGGCATCACTAGGATTAAAATGAGAAATTTGGAAGTGAATTGAATTAGAAGGGAAAGTTAAGAAAATGAAGGACAAGAAGACTAGGGGAAGGGTATAGAAACTGGAAGACATGTCTTGAATTGCTTTGAGTTGTAATCATACCATATAAATAGAAATATTATATGTTAATACAAATTTTATTATATGTATATGATTTTCAATGAATCTAAGATGTCTTGGATTCCTACGTATAAAAGGGACAAAGCAATGAAGACAAATCTAGCAAAACAACATATGTGACATTTGTGATTAAATAGATATATGAATGCCGTCTTTTACAATTTTCAAGCGTGTCAGTTTACTTCATAATAACGAAAATAAAATCCAAAGTAATCCTTTACATTTTTTATATAGAGGTCATATTACTCCTGATTCACAATATATAAGAGAGCGATTTGTCTCTAGTATGAAAATGATAGGGACTTTAGGATTTATTTAGAAGAACCAAAATGAGTCTCCATTCAAAAAATATATATGTTATATTACTAATATTGAATGGGTAAAAATTATCCAGCTTGAACAATTCAATTCGGAAACATTTTTTAGTGATCAAGAGATCGAAAGGAACACACACATAAGATCAGATGTGAAAATTCATTTGTGTGTCAGAATTTTTTGAGATCCAATCTATCTATATACTTACTCTATTAAAATTGATGCTCATTTTGCCTCCAGAAGAAGCATTTTTGTAATTTCCTAATTGGTGGAATTTGGTTGTTGTCACCTCACCTTTTTATGCCATATTTTCCATTTTGCCCCTCACCAATTTTTTTTTAAATTACTTTCTAATTTTTAATAACTTTTAACTATTTTTCAATTTTTATGTTTTTAACTATTTTTCAATTTTTCTCTCAAATTCAGTTGATTCTACATTGCCGTTGTGGGAGATTAATGTATCGTTTGACCCGGCATTTTTTCAACTTCTCTACATTTTTAGGGAGAAGTTAGATCAAACACAATATCAATTATTTTAATTTCAATATTGTTTAATCACCACAACCTCACAAATATTTTTATTCACGTTGTCGTTTAATTATACCAAATATTTTTATTTCCTTTCTTCAACCTCGCGAATATATACACACACATATTAACGTTTAGAGTAATATTTTATGTCCGTTTGTCTGTTTTTTTGTTACGTTGATGCATATAACTTTTTTTAGTGTTGCTCGGTTGAGTGCTACCTCACCGATTTTTTATAACCATTTTCCAATTTTTATATTTTTAAAAACTTTTAACTATTTTCCAATTTTTTTATTTTTAACTATTTTTCAATTTTTTTCTCCCAAATTCAGTTGCTTCTACACTGCCATTGTGGGAGATTAAGATACCGTTTGACCCGGGTTTTTTTCAACCTCTCTACATTTTTAAGGAGAAGTTAGGCCAAATACAATATCAATTAAGTACTTACTAAAAAAGGTACTTTTTTTTAATGCATAAAATTGAATGGAATGCTTTGGCCAAAAGTTGTTGAATGCTACTTCAAAAAACTATTTCTCGACAATTTATTTCACAAGCATCTCTCTTCAATTCATGTTGGGAACCTTTTCTTTTATTTTTTAATATTATATTTCAATATGTTCTTTTCTTCCATTTAATTTTTTTTTAACCGTTTCATTTAATTTTTTTTAAGGAGTTTCCATTTAATTTTATTACCTTTTTTTCAAAGGAATTTTATTATCTTTTTATCACTTATATATTTAATTTCAATATCATTTAATCATCACAACTTCACAAATATTTTTATTCACGCTGTCATTTAATGATATTAAATATTCTTATTTTCTTTCTTCAACCTCGCAAATATATACACACATACACATTAGCGTTTAGAGTAATACTTTATTTGTTCTGTTTTTTTGTTACGCAAATGCGTATAATATTTTTTGGCGTTGCATAATTCGCATGATTACTTTTTAAAATTTTGATTTTAATTAAAAGTAAAATTGTAGATGACTTTTCTTCAAAAAAGGTATAGATGTCTAAAAAAGTTATACTTATATATATATATATATATATATATATATATATATATATATATATATATTTTGCACCTTTATATTGTAACAAACTATGCATATCTTTTTCATATTCAAAAAAAACTAAACATATCTATTTCTATGACACCAACAATGTAACAAATATAATATCATATAATATAAATTCTTATCTTTTTGAAAGACACCAAAAATATGGTATTCTTATAACGAAATTTTTTATAGAGTATAATTGAAATAGGAAAAACCAACTATATTGACATTATTTATATTATTATTTCAGGCTTCTTAAATTATTTCTCCTATTCAAATATTTCACAAGTCATTTATATGATGATACAAATTTGTATTCATGTTACACAAAATAAACTTTATTGAGTAAATATAGTATTTGTAACAAAAAAATCTTTTATTTTTTAACATTTTTAGCCTGCAGAAAATATTTTAAACTTTTATTTATTTATTATGTTAATTCATAATAAATTCAAAGTTCTGTCCTCGTGAGTTTACCTCAGTTGATAGGAACAATGCATAAATATATGCCAAGTCCGGGGTTTGAACCCCGGACACCATAAAAAATAATAAATTCAAAGTTTGTACAATATTTTGCCAAACAACATTTAACTTCAAAATAGTTTTAAAACTAAAAAAACAAAGAAACCAAACAACTTTAGCTTCTTTCTTAAAGGCCTTTATTTTAACTTTGTTTTGAAGTAACTTTTAGACCGTAAAAAACCTTGGCCAACGGTATCTAAGTTCAGCTGGGAACACTATTTCACTTTTTTCTTCATAAGAGGTTATTTTCTTCCTTTTTTCATGGTCCTGAGACCATGCATGACTTGAGTTGACTGATTTTTATGGCTTGAGGGGTTCATTTTTCGACACTGTTTTAGTGTTTGCTTCATCATAGGTGGTTTTCTTCCTTTTTTCACGATTCTGCATTTTAAGGGTTTTTTTTTTGTTTTTTTTTTCAATTGTTAGTGGATTATGTGTCAGAAATTGTTATGTTGCATGGCTGTAGAAAAATCTTCCTTTGTTATGTGGCGTATAATAGAGGTCATGATGATTGAATTTTAGCTCATGGTACGGTTTTGACACAATTGTTATTTTAACTTCTGGTACAGTAGTTGAAAAAAATTGATGCATGTGGGTTATTTTAGTTTTTGTGAGTAATCATAAAGTTGTAACAGTTTTGATATTTGGTTTATTCTTTCCCATATCATTGAGCCGTACGAAAGTTTATTGGTGTAAATTTGTTTTGGTCATATCATTGAGATCCAGAAAGTTAATGATACAAAAATTTGTGCATTTAAGATCATGTTTCTTGAATTGTAGTCGTGACCTTAACATTTCTCAAGCTCAGAGTCAAAACTTCAGTCAGAACTTAAGTCAGAGTTCAGCTTCTTCTCAACGTACTTCGTGCAACGATTTTTCCAATCTGTCTCAAGTTAGGCCAAATTCATAAACTTAGTCAAGATCTGTTTTTTTTTTATGCACAAACATGCTTTGAGTTTTTTTACGCACAAATTAAAAATACATATTGCATTATTCTTTATTTCATGTGCATAATTTGTGTTAGGATACAAATTGCATCACTATTTGGAAAACAACTAAATTCAATCCTAACCAGTTTGGATGGTATTATGAGAGTTGCACCAAATGTTCGCAGACATCAATGCCAAATATGGGGCTAGCTATAGATGCACATGCGGGAGTGATGCTTAATTTTCATTTGTTTTAGTAATGTTAATTGGTCAACGGGGTACATATCATGCACATGCATGCATTTATCTAGACTTTATAGGAAGATAAATTAGAAGTCATGATACATTTTCTTTAGCTTAAAATCAGTTATGCTACCTTCATTTTATAAATTATATGTAACTATGTTCGCATACATCTTATCCATGTTAATATGCATTAGACTAATATTGCAGTTATTTTCCTGTTTAGCATTTCCCAAACGATGTGTCAAGAACAATTTTGAAAGAAAAGCGTAAAACAATCACTCTCATTGATGACCAAACACAGAGAAAATATAAGTGTCGCCTCTTTGCTATTAGAATCCATTGATTATAGGTATTTAATATGCTTCCTTTTTTGTTTGCTTGATCACTATAGCCAAATATGATTTCATTTTTGACGATGTCGTTTATTTGTTTATAGTGTTTCTTCAATAATTTTCATGAATTTTGCAGTTTTCAAACTCAGAGTCATAGCTTCAAGCTTGATAAAAAAATTTAGAGAGAAACTCAATGAAGTCCAATATTTTTTTAGGCCTAAATTGTAACAAAAAGAAGTTTAAACAAATTTTTGATTCTTTAATAAATTCTTTCTATACCCTTTACTCTTTTTAGTTCTTTTATCAATCATCACAATCTCACAAATATTAATCTCTATTTAATACTTGGTAAAGCTTTCATAAATATTTTGATAAAGATTTATAATATTTATGCAATATTCATTAATTTACTCATTTTTCCTTTAAAACAATTTTTTTTACAAGATAAGTTATTAAACCCGTGCGAAGCACGGGTTTGTAACTGGTTTAGTCCTTAAAACATAGTCTCTTCGAAAAATAAATCTAGACAATTCCGTGTATGAACCACCATAAAACAGCTTGTGTTTTTTTAGATTTTATCATTTCAAATTAAATGGACAAATATTAGACCTCTTAGGATTTTAGTAAAAAAAATTTGCAATTTAGTCCACACTAATTAAAATACGGCAAATATTTAGATATCATACAATTAGGAGCGGATTCGAGACTATTTTTTGCAGCTAAAATAAATAGATTCAAAAATATTTGTTCAATGAAATTAAAGACTATGCACTATTTCTCCTAAAATAATAGTGTCATTATTCCCTTTATGACATTAAAACAACATGGTTGTTCTATATTACTTCTACATTTTTTTTCTTTTCTCCTTTTTCATTTCTTTTGTTTTGTCAAATTTTTCCACCCTTAATATGGTGATTTGAAGGTTCCGTGGCTTATGAAGATGTTGATTAAGTACTTAGTTATTCTGAATATGTGGGTTCACTGCTTAGTCCCAACTCTTGTTTTTCGTTTATGAATTTTTTTGTATGTAGTAGGAGGACTAAGCAGTAAGAAACCTTAAGCTTGGTAAAAAAGTGATTTATTTTGCCCTATTTTGTCTTATTGTTCGTTCCTTATAATGGATGGTTGTGTTCCTCCCACTGGCTTAAAAATAATTTGCTTTGATAATTCACTTGTGATCTCTTTGATAATAAGTATGATAGTTCCTTTTTGTATAACAGTTACATGTCATTGATTTAGTGACGGACAAAATTGCTAGTGCGAGTGAAATAATGAGAATCTATAAAGTGAAATAATGTGGAGAATTTCGTTAAAAAAAAAGTGAAATTGTGAGGAGGATGGTATAATAATTCATAGTTGAAGAGAACATATTGTACTTAATCACGTCAACAGTTTACCTGTTTTAAATTTGAATCATTTGGATTTTAATAATTTATTATGTTTATTCAATAAAGAAATTTTGATGGCGATTTTTGATTTTTTTTTTTTAAATTCAAATAGAACAAAAAATATATTTAAAATAAATGACAACCTTTAGTGATAACCACAACCGTAAATATAGGTCATTCTTTACCATAGTTTTCTAAAAATTACCTCTGGTTTAGTCCATAGGTGAAGGTCGAAAATATTTAACAAGTACAAGATTTACCAACATATTTGAACTTATAGTGACATTGTTTGCATCTCACTGTAAGTCAAATTTCTTATTGTGCATGCAATTTTTTTATTTTTTTTTAATGGTGTCGCTTAGACATAGATCCGCCCCTGATACAATGGAAAAAAAAATTCCTAAATTAGTTGATTTTCATTAGAACATCAAAATATGGACAATGTTTGTGATTTGTGTTAATCTTGACAATTTGTTTTTATCCACAAATTACACACATTTTCAAAATACACATAAAAATCATATTGAAAGGCTTTTGTTATTTCAACATCTATTTTTTCATCTTACAATTTATACGGATTTCAAACTATATATAAAGAAAGTATATAAGTTTAGGCTTACTCTTTACCTTTCAAGTTTTACCCTTTAATAAAAGTATTTTATTTATTATTTAATCTTTTTATAATATTACTTAATTATTAATTAAAAAATAGTTAATTCTAATGAAAATATGAACAACTTCACTACAGATGAAACAATATCATCTATAACAATGTACAAAGAAAATAGAAGTGTTTGGGTTAGATTATTTATTATTCCAATATATGCTTAAACAATTTTTTCAATAATAATGTTATATTGTTGATGTCATTCAAAAAATAAAATTTTATATTATATTTATAATATTGTTGGTGTAATTTTAACAGATAAGCACATTGTTACAATTTAAAATAATAAACATCTATATGTATAATTTCAAACAAAATCTAACTATTTTCATAAAAAAATAATATTGTTCATACTTTACACACGTTAATGCAATAAAATGAACGTACAAATGGGCATGCCGTCTGAACATCGATTTATACTATATATTAAGATAATACATGGGTTTGAGATAGTTAATAAAAAAATTAAATATCATTAAAATATGACTATCATTAAAATAGCTTTGTGGGACTTCAAGTTTCGTAGCAATCTCAGTTGGAATGTTCTCTTGATTCTCTTCCACTCGTTTCAACTTATCATTTTGTTTCTGAATTAGGCTCATGAGACACGTCATGAGTTCATCCACACCTAGAGGTGGCAGTAGAGGATTCTTCCTCGTGGCTTGAGTGTGATTGTCGATTGGAACGAAATGCAGCGATCCTGACTGTAAAGGCATCACCATTGAAGGAATCACATTGTTCACGACCATTGGAGAAGCTTCCGTGTTATTCTCTTCTTGATCCACCAGGGTGGGAACTGGAATCTAACGATCCTAGAGAGTCTGAATCGTCGAACGAACTTCTAATGTGGCAGAAATTCTATTTTCGGCCTTCCTCTTCGAGTTTCAATGATAATTTCTTGAAGAGAGATGCAACTATTAAACTGTTTTAGTGGAGAGACTTGTAACTGAAAACAGTTACGACAGAGGAAATGCATAACAGAAAACGGTTACGATCGTGGGGAATAAGTGAATGATCCCTTCCTTCTAGCGTCAATTTATCTGTTCGATGACGATTGAGGATGTTGAACAGTTGTTCACGGTGCTCCGATACAACGGAGGTTGAGTCTTCACGTTGGATGAGAAAGGTGCTTGTAGCTTGCAGGTACGTTAGCACTCCAACCCTCAAGTTAGTATGTAAAGGAGATGTCGTTATGTGCGAAAAGTGATAAAAGTGAAGTGTACCTTGAGGGTGACACTAATTCAACGGTATATAGGCACGGAGAACGCTAACAGTTCCTATGAAATGGCGTGCCATCTTTGTGAATCTCATTTGTATCAAAGAGTTATTTTCATTGTCTTCCATATGAAATAACTCATATTATTGACTATGTGTGTTATTCTTTTACTGCTTAACGTCTTTGGTACCCTCATGGAGAGTTTCCAAAGCATCTTACATTGCTTTAGCCATTTTAAAATGTAAAACCAAGTGATACTCATTTACGCTTAAGAAAGAGATGAGTATGTTCCTACTTTCAAATCGTATTGGACTTTCTGAGTAACATCGGCTGTCCAATCGGCTTTAGGTTAGTTTTGCAAGACACCACCAATATCTATTTACGGTCTAAACCTCCTTTGGAGACAACATCCTAAACATCCATATTAACCATTTGAATGTGCACACTTATGCATTCCTTCCAATAGTCATAATTGTCAGCGTCAAGTACGGGAGCTCTATTATACGCCCCTTTAGGATCCTTGCTCATCATATCAACTCTTTTGGTGGTTATACCATGACCAAAGAGACCAGGCTATTGATTTGACTTGTTGGCCGATATAACACATACAATGTGAATCTATAGTGGGTGAATAGATTTCCTCTCATAAGTTTTCTCAAAAGCGTGTTTTCAAAACAATTTTAGCGCGACAAAATTTTGACTACTAGAAACTACACAATTGTTTTAAAAACTTGTTAAGCAATGATAATAATACACTTCCAATTTGAACATATAATTCACAAATGAATTGATATAAATGAACCAAACTTAATACCCAATCAATTTACAAAATCAAGTAAAATCTCACACCAAATCTAACCTTATAGAAGAAAAGTTATCACAAGTAATAACGGATGACAAGTCATCTTATGTTATTCTTAGCATGTTTTTCATTCATTTTTATTTAGTTTTAATCCAAAATAGAGGAGTATTAGAACAATTTCTAGTTTTTCCCGAAACATAGCAATTCTAGGGTGTTTTGAGTTAATTCAAGAAGAAATCATGCAAATCGCGAAGCAAGACATATATTGAAGACATGTGAAGATCTTGGGAAGATTGGGAATGAAGATTTAAGAGGCCTCGGGAGACATTAAAGAGGGAGAATTTTTGTTCCCAAGTCCCAAGACATCTTATATGAAAGGAAACACCCAAAATACGAAGAACCATGCAAATACGCGCGAGAAAACATCACCCAAGTGCCCCGAGGATGAACCATGCGCCCTGGGCATGAGCCATGCACATGGTTTGCCTTGGATGAAAAAGTTTTCCTTGGACGAAGTGACTTTCAATGCACTAGTTTTTTTGCTTTATTCTTATCACTTACCTCACTAGCCTTCAACCTTGTGATTTCATGCTCATGCTCATTGAGCTTTCCAAATAACGCAATTATTTTGAGACTCCTTTGTGGCTTTTACCTTAGGCGGAAATTATCAGCCATACATCTCAAAACTTTGTTACTGAAATATGGGTCTGAGATAGTTTTACGAAGGTTTTGTAGCTTATTAACAATATTAGTGAATCTCATTTACATCAAAGAGATATTTTCATTCTCTTCCATATAAAATAACTCATATAAAAAAAGTGGTTTATATGGTTTGGTTGGTCAAAATTTTTGACCATACACACTATTCCACAGTGTGTAGCTCTTAACTTTTTGTCGTGGATTCCCAGTACCCTTGTACTCGATTTAATAAAAAAAAATTGCTTATGAAAAAATAAAGCTTCAATCAAATTACAACCATTAACTTAAACAAATAAAATAAAACAGCATTGCTATACATCACGAGAATAGTCTCGAGAATGCAAAACGCTTTGTTCCAAAAAAAGAAAAAAAAGGTGGAAAATGCTACATTTCCCGAAAATAAACTTCCCGATATTATCATGATAATGCAAAGCAAGCATGTGGGCCACCTCTTCCATTTCCTATCAACCCATGTATTTCAATAAAGAACCTAATCCAACGGTGCCAAAGGCTTCATGAATCTTTCTAAATGAAATCTTTCGTTGTATATAGCATAGCCGAAAAAAGGCTCCCACTTGGCAATCAGGTGGTTACAAAAATAAAGGCTTTTTGTTGTCACAGTGCCGTGAAGTTTCACGAATGTATCTTTCGGTATCAAAAGCATTTTCCAAAATAAAATTTAGATTCACCATATCCTCATCCTCATACAATTAATTGCTAAATCAACTTCAAATTTTAATATAAAAGTGACGTATAATATAATTCAAAAGGATTAACATTTCAATCAATATTCGATCTTCGAAAACAATGGAAACTTACATCTATTTTCTCTCTAACTAATGGTGTTAGAAATTGTCGCCAAACTAAGTGTTACAACAACAATTAATATGAGATCGACACAACTGAATTTAACACCTAATATAAGTATCTTGAAAAGTTTGGGTTCCATATCTACTACAAAATATACATTTAACATCAAGGGGGTTTTAGTTTTCACATAAGCACGAAAAATATCTGAAGGAAAGATACACATTGTGAGTTTTTACATCAGTTGAAATAAGTACATGAGGGGAAATCCTAATAGCATATAACATTTACATCAGTGGATAATTGAAATGATGGGAAAAACACGCGGTGGCATTTTCGCAATTTGAGTGAAAACTTTGGCTAATTTTTTCACATCAGTGGGTGAAAACTGCCCGAGATAAAAACAAATTAGGTCATTAGCCTTATCCCTTCATCTATCGTACAAAGCATCAGTGGATACTTTTTCACCGTCCAAAGCTCTATTGTGCAGTCAAAAGCTGTCACCGTCCAAGCTCTCACGGTCCACCGTCCACCCCTCGTCGTTTTCCTTGCTATTCAATTGAAACCTCTCACCGTCCAAGCTCTGTTTTCCCCGGTGAGCTCTCTCTCTCTCTCTCTCCTTTCTCTCTCTCTCTCTCTCTCTCTCTAATTAGGGTTCATGGTTCATGTAAATCTTTGTTTTAATCTTTGTGGTTAATCAACTCAAAATCAAAATCAACCTCAATCATTTTTGATGCACAAGGGAATGACTATTTGGATGTTACGTTTTCGTTACTTGTAAGCTAGCTACTTTGATTATTCAATGTGAGTTTACTAAGACGAAAAGCATGCTAAGATGTGGGAACTCAACTACGTAGCTAGGCATTTTAATTTTATATAAATTAGATCCTTTTATTGGTTTAGATATAAATTAGTTATTGGATTATGTACTGCATTTTTTCTTTCGTGTATAATTGTCATCGTAAATATTGATTTTAGTTGTTTTGCATCTTGGTGTATGTGTTTTGGTTATGGACGAGTTATAAATTGATGTGTAGAATGTACATTTAATTAACAAAATGGATTTGAGCATATAGTATAATTTATGGGTTAGCGAATGTGTTCATAACTCTGTAGTACTCACACTTTTTGATTAAAGGTGTCTAGTGTCTGACACGTTTCAATGTCTGAGACCAGCACATGTGATTGCATTCAATTATCCCATTTCTTAAAATAAATTATTATTGGTGTCGATATGTTAGTGTTGAGTCTAGTGTCTGCTTCATTGTTGTTTGTTGTGTTTGTGTCGGTGTTTCATAGGTTTGATATGGTTAGTGGAATTTGTAATGCGTGTTAAAGGGTTAGTGGCCTGTGGTGTCAACGGGAATGGTGAAGAAGAGGTGTTGGTTTCAAGAGTATAGGTACAAGTTAGGTACCGGTGGTTGTTGTTTGGTTTGTCGATGAAGGATCATGGGGGTGGAGGTAGGGACTGTGAAGGTCTAAGGAGGGTTGGTTGGTCTCCTGTCGTGGTTTATAATGTTGTTTGGTTCCTCTGTTATGTCTATAATGTTTGTACTCGTTAAATAGTTTCTAATTTGCTGCTTCCACTACTCATTTTCATCTAGATTCCTAATATATCTCTTCTAGAAGAGTTTAATAAATGTATTAGCGCACAATAGTTTATCATCTATCATCTCTCTGCTCGGTGGACCAAAAACCTTGATAGGATTTAGGGACATTGTTTATCCAAAACATGGGGCTGGT
>Ga0228711_1005246_pt1 | contig 19779 bp, 15 predicted proteins | sample MedpolnodulmetaG_2_FD_177996 | JGI IMG/M metagenome (GOLD analysis project Ga0228711, IMG submission 177996) | Root nodule microbial communities from Medicago polymorpha collected in Santa Monica, California, United States - brown nodules | ecosystem: Host-associated > Plants > Roots > Nodule... | reverse complement strand
AGTCTCTTGGAGGTGTCCTTGAGCAAAGATAAGTCTCTTTCTTGTGTGATTGAGCAACTTGTAATTTGAGATTACATTTTAGTGGAACTCTCCTTGGAAGTGCAAGGAGGACAGGACTACTTCCGGTCTGTGGAAGGAACCTGTATAATTGCTTGTGTTCTCTCTTCTTCTGTTCTTTACTTTATCCGCTGCACATAGACTCTGAACTCACCCAGACTCTGAACTACTTCAGACTCTGAACCTGAGGATAGTTATCTAGAACGTAATAGAAGAAGTTTTCAAAAACACAATTCAACCCCCCCTTCTTGTGGTTTTTCTCACCTTCATCTTTCAGACTTCATTAGCAAGTTATTATTTCACCGTCTCTTCCTTTCTCAATTTTCATCTGTATCTTTCTCTTCTCTCCTCTCAAACTAATACTTCTGTGATTCCTTAAGAGAAAAAAACAGAGATTTTCGATCCACAACGAAGGGGAAGTGTGTGGTTGCTGGTGGTGATTAGTTTGATGCATAGTCACATAATTCGTGCACCATGCCAGGAACCGCGAATTGGTTCGTGCGAACCGATTCCCGGTTCTTTTGCGAATTGGTTCGCGAGAATTCGCTCCTGAATTCGTTCAAAACAGCGAACCAGAGAACCTGTCTAAATTCGATTCTGATGAAGCTGTGCCTATTTGATTTCGCGTTCAACACCATTAGATGCGTATTTCAGTAGTGAAATCGTGATTCAGAGATGTGTACACAGTTCAACACCATGTCTGCAAAGGGCAAACCCTTTCTGCAGTTCTGTATTCGAAGCTTGAAGATGAAGTGTGCTTTGGGCCTTAACCCGAAATTAGCCTATTTACAAGCCCATTAACTTTTTTTTTTCTTTTTCTGTTTTTGGTCAGGATTGTTTATAAAAATATTTTGTCACGTGTTTGAAAACTTTCAAGGCATGGCATCGTACAATACAAGCATAATTAAGAAAGATACTTATTTATTTTATTGAAAAAGAGTTATTTATTGTCATTTTTGAAACAATACAAAGCATGCATCTTACATTACTGATGAAGCTTCACTAAATAGTATTCATTTTCTATTTTATTTTTGGTTAACTAATTTGTTTTTATTAGTAACGTACCAATTATTATATTTGAACGTACCACGAACCCAAACCGCGTACCGACTCTGTATACCCCCCACGTACCTAGTTTTATGAAAGTCACGAACCGCGTACCCGAATTCGTACCGCGTACCGAAGAGAATGCCGAATCGTGTGACTATGGTTTGATGTACTTTTAGATAAAAATAGAAATCACGGTCCAAACTCTCAAACCGGCTCAATCGCCGGTTCTTGCCCGGTTTGCCGGTTTTCTCCCTGTTCTTATATAAGGCGGTTTTCATGACTTTTTGGACCAGATATAGGTTTGGTTCGCGGCCCAACTGGTTGAACCGGCCAGTCGGGTCCAGTTTTAATTACCTTGGTTTAACTACACTGGACAAATCAACAACCCGCAAGAAGTATTGAAAGAGGTAGAGTGGAAAGACTTAAATTAGAAATGAAACTATTGTACAGCTTATCAAACATCCACCAAAAAAGTTAATGAAGCACCTGGAAAATTAGTCCTGCTGTTCCACTCCACTTTGGCCTGATTGGTCGACTCAATTCTATGCCACCTGTGATGCGGCCAATGGTCAGGCTACTGTTACCATCCAGGTTACCATGAACAATTGTTCCGGGCGTTCTTGAATTCTATAATTGAAGTTAATTAAATATAAGCAAACACAATACTTAACTTTCTATCACCAAAAGCAGGCTTGACAAATAAACCTTTAGAGATTACCTGAATCATTATTGTTCCAGATGTTCGCTTATCATCTCCCTGAATCCAAGGGTCTGTGTAGTTTGCACGAACGATTAAGTCAACCTGGCCCCTCTCTAAGGAAACATTGAGCTTCTGGTTTCTCCCAAAAACATTTCTATGAGAGTAGGCAAAGCTGCAATGGGAACAAAATACAGTTGAGTGGATCAGTGATGTGTAAACCAGTGGCAGTTGGACCATACGCAACATGTAATATGAACATTTATTGAGGCAAAAACAGCTTTACTCTCTTTCATTTAAAATGCACTGGGAAAGCATATGTAGGGCGCGTTTTGATACACATTAAAGCAAAACACATGCAGACCTGTGCAGGATAAGTAGTTAAGTCCCAACACAATTTTTTATTTTATATGTTGTTGGTTATCGATACACATCACAGGAAATTTGTGTGCATATTTTTTGTGAAGCATACACACTTGACAAAAATAATTTGGAGTTCACTAAAACCCCCAAAATATTAAGTAACAATTATTTGTCACTAAAAAAAATAAAAACATGTGATTTTAACATTTGTCATTCTCCAAATGTTTATAATTAAATTTTTTCACACTATTCATGTTTATATTTTTTTATGTAATTGATTGTTTTTGGTTGCAATTTACATTTATCATATTAATTTTTATATTGTATTAATTAAATTAAAGTCGTGTGTCTTTCATGAATTATCATGGAGCCATTTGCTTCAAGATCCAAGTCCTTAGAAAGCCTGGAAAAAGACGATGGTTCCCACTATATTAATATATTATGATCTATTCCTTTGTTGGGTTGCTTATTTCTTTATTCTAGATAATGCAAAACACCGATGCTTCCTTCTTTCTTCCTATTCTCTTCTGGTCTGTTCTTCTTTCACGAACCACCAGTGCGGAGCCAGAAGGGCTGTTGTAGTATTTGTAGTGATGGCCATGCAGCATCTGCGATTCCAAGCAGCTGCATGGCTATAGCCGCCAGAAACCCAAACAAGAATAGGAGAAAATGTTTAACAGAAAGACAAGGAGTTGTGGACACCGCTGTCGGTCACCAGATTTCTAATTAGACAGCGGTGGTACTTGCCTGTGAAACCTAAGTGCAGCCAAGAGATTTCATGAGAGACAAGGGATTCATTGGGAGAGGGTGGAAAGTGAGAATGGAGAGAAAAGAAGGGATAGCTTTGACTTTTGAGTTATCTTATACTTGAAAAGCTGTCCCTTACTCTAGCGAGTGCGTTTATCATTTACCCTATATCTCATCTCTTAGTTTGTTTTGTCCAATCAAACACAACATAAAATTTGCATTGTGCTGTCTAGTCTTCTATTTTTTAGAGAATTAAATAAACCAATAGTTAAAGAATAACTGGTAAACTATTATGATAAGTTAATGTAAAATAAAAATCTTCATATGACTCAGCTTTATCTAATGCAAAACTGTGTACAGGAGGCAGTGTGCTTACAGCTACAAGGGGCATATTTACATATTTAACGATGTCAAAAATAAACACTCTATGGAACTAGCATCATATGGAGCCAGTGACAGAGGTAAATAACCCTTAAAAGTTAAAACAGTTTTAATTGAATGAAAGCAACCTTGGCTATTAAACCAAAGAAAGCATAGGATGCCTAAAAAATAAGCTTACCTTCCAATGAGACCTCTGAGTGGACCACTTGTAATCCTGCAGATATAAATGGCTAGTCAGATTATACAGTAACCACGAGAATATTTTTTTTATCTCCCCTCTATTTTAATGATATGTATCAATAATCTCCTTCTACTTATATTTGCCACCAATACGGAGCATACAGAGGGGGCATCTGTCTAAACCTAAAATATGAAGGGCAGTTGTCTTGTGGAAATTTAAAGTAAGGAAGCATAAAATAATTTCCTAAATTATTGGGGAAGCTAGAATTTGTAATAAATGTCAAGGAGGTCAATGTAATTTGCATATTTAGTAAACAAGTATTATTTAAGGGTGCTTTAGACTCGCATCACTTACCCACTTGATATCCCACCACCAGCAGAAAATCCTCCACTAGGACGTTCCACCACATTCATCACTAAATCAACCTTCCCTGTATCTATAACACAACAAAACTATACTTTAGAGAGTGCCATTGATCTAATAGGGGAAAGCCAAAAAAAAAGTAGAAAATGTTGTGTCCATTCTTTTAGAATATATGTATTTCCCTTTTGAAAGCATGGGTTGAAGTGAAGTGACTAGCGAGGTATCATCATATATACGCCTAACTAGATGACTAATAAGAAAAGATTTGGGCCACTTGAAGAACATTACAACTCATTTAAGTCCTGGTTAGCACTAGTAACCTCTACAAAATCAAGCTACTTATACTTTCAAATAGTGAATAATGCCGATGTTTCTTTTTTCCTTTCTTTCACTTTGGTATTGTCTTTTCTTTAACTTCAGTTTCCTGATTTCTAACAAAATTAGCATGAATAATTCTCCTTTTTTTTTCTTAATGATTCTTCTCCACAAACATTTATGAAAAAGTATATTAAAAGAATTTTGTTATAACACTAAATTTTGAAACAGTAGCTTTTTGTAGAGGTTGAAAAAGCTTCAACATTTTAATTTTTCATAAGCTCTCTCATTGTGCCATTAGGGTATCTTTTAATTTATTATTAGGATTTGTTTTAAACAAAACAAATAAACTAAGATATAAACAAAACAAATCCTAATAATAAATTAAAAAATACCCTTTGGCAGGAGTTAGGATGGTAAAATGCTGAACAAAGAAGGAAAACTTATAAAAGGTCCTGCCTCAATAAGAAATTAAATTACAACTTGGCAAGTGTAGTTAGCAGTTAGCACTTACAACTGACGGTGTTTCTTTGTTACAATTATTCACCTTAAAATAAAGCCCATTTTCTGCATGTATAAATTACCTGCTGGTTGGGGAATAATGCTAACATCTTCCATGATCCCCATCGTTAATACAGTTTCTACATCTCTTTTTCCCTGATGCATGCTGTAGACCTGAAAATGCAATTACAGATGATGCCAAAAATCCCTCTCAGTTACTGTGAAAAATCAAGAAGGTGGATTCCATAAGAGAGAAAATAAAGAAATATCTGATATTTTCCCTTTAGTGAATTATATCAATCAACTGACCGTAGAATGTTGTCAACTACCAAATTTGATAAAAATAATGCCACGATCAGCTTTAAAACATAAATTAGACAAATATAAAACTACGTGTCTTAGCTTAATTCGCGGTTTTGCAGAAAAACTAAAAGCACGTCAGTTCTTCATAAAATTTCCAAAAGCTAAATAATAGACTATGAACAATCATTTAATTGAATATCCAGTGCTGGGTCAAAAAACTACCTGCCCCTTCTTGGTTGTAATTTGCCGAAGTATTGTTTCAGGTTTTGTCTTCCCAACAGTGGTCTCACCCCTACATATAAAATCAAGTTAGTGAAGAAAATCTCTCCACAAAAACATGTAACATAATATTATGGGTATTGTGTCTGCAAGGGAATATTTATGTGTGTAAATCAAAAAGAAAGTCCTTACGTCTTCCTATCAAGAAATCGTATGGAAATATTATTGACCTCGGCCTCTGAAACTTGTAATCTCAGAATACCCCCAGAGAGAATCTCTACAGCTGATACCTAATGTGGAAATCAAGGCCGGAGGAAAAAGAATAAAAGGTCAATTGCCAATGAAAACCAGTTAGAGCATATGTATAATTTAAAGATGTAATATGATGCTACTTTGTGCTGCCAAGACAACAGAAATTGCCAATGAAAGCCAGTTAGAGCATATGTATAATTTAAGGAAGTAATATGATGCTACTTTCTGCTGCCAAGACAACTGAAAACATAAAAAATCGACCTGAATTTCCACTGATCACAGAGCATGACTATATTTTGAAGATTGAACAAAAGTTAAGGAAAATTTACCATGGCAAAAAGACCGCGCTCCATATACCAATCATTAATGGAAGATATTGCTTCATCCAATCGCCTCAAATTGATAACTTTCCCTGCACAACTTACCACGTAAATTTGAGAACAGCGAATGTTATACACTAGCAACATGTGCACACACAAGGAGAGAGAGGAATAAGTTACCGTATCCATTCCGAAAAGAGTTCTCTAAAAACTTAGCTGGAATAACATTAGCTCCTTCACATACCAATCCTTGGAACTCTTGATTCGGTTCTACCTTATACCACAAGAAACCAGATAACATCCAATTATCAACACTAAAAATTCAAATTCAATTCACCTTAAAAAATGCAACACTATAACACTAAGTTTCAATTCCATTCTACTGAAATTCAATGCAATTAGCATCCCTAGTTTCAAGAAACCAGTATTGACATAACATGTTGAATTATCATCATTCATCACTAATTCAACACATTAAAAAATGCAACTATATAACCCTAAATTCAATTCAAACAACATCATAAACTTCAAATATACCTGAAAAACCAATCGAATACCATCACGCGTATCAACCGCAACGGGAACACAAGAACAAAAATATCCACTGTTAATAATCCGATGAACATCATCTTGCACCTCACGAAGAGTTAACGCGGAATTAGGTCTACAAGCTTTAAGCGCCTGAGCGGCTTCAGCTTCTAGATCCTTCCGTTCAAGTTCTTCACCATCCTTATTTCTCACCAATACTTCACTGATTAAAACTCTCTCTTCATTCTGTCGCGTTTTCAACTGCGTCTCCTCCGCCGACGAAAGCGACAACGGAGGCGATCGGTTGGCGGCGTTGAGGGAGAGAGATGTGGAGCATAGAGAATGAGATTTTTGGAGAACGGAACGAGTTAACTGAGTGGAGTGAGTTGTGAACGAGTGAATTAGATGAGAGAATGAGTTAGTTGCGTTAGTGAAGTGAGAATGTAAGGTTTTGAATGGTGAAGTGTTGTTGGGTTTGGGTTTAGAAGGGATAGGGAGAGGGATTTTGATTGATGAAGAAATGAAACGGATGTCGTCGTTTTGAGGCATTGTGAGGGGGATTTGTGTGTCGTTTTGGTGATGCTGTGGATTTGAATGTGGAAGTGAGTTAAGTGAAGTGAAGTGAAGTGTTTCGTTAACCGCTCGTGCGTTTGGCAGTGTCAGACAAAACTGGGTTTTATTGTGTTTTAGATTTAATATGGGCCGGGCTTTGACTATAGCCCATATCAGAACACCACGGCGGGTCTGGGTGTTCGAGTGACTGGGGATAGGGATTTATTCTAAGTTTTAACTTCACCTTTCTTTTCACCCCTTTGTTGGGAACCGTGACAAGTAGTTTTTTTTTTCTTCGTGTGTATGGGCCATCGTTTTATAAACTAGTCTTTAACCCGTACGATGTACCGGTTTTATAGAGTTTTATATATAAATATCAAACTGACTATATTATTAATTTTAGAGTTAGATTCAAAGTCATAGAAACAATCAAACTAAGTATGATTCAAAGTCATAAATTTTAGAGTTAGATTCAAAGAAAATTAGAAACATTCTTTTTGCATCAACAAAAATTTATATGGAATCAAACTCTAAGGTTAGTATGGGTACCCGGTTTCAATAAAAAAGTTTGTGGTCTAGTGGTAAAAGCTCTAAGGTGTTATTATGGGTACCCAATCTGATTTCTAACAAACCTATTTTTTTAAAAATAATTATTTAGACCCGCCAAAAAAAGCGGGATTAGGGTTAATCAGAGTTAATTGGAGACTATCTAACATTTATATATACTAGACTCTAACCCGTGCGATGCACGGGTATCGCACAGGTTTTGAAGAATATAAATATCATATTGATTATACATTCAATACTATGTTATGAAACGACTGCAAAAAGGATAAAAAAAAATGCAAAAAATACATCAATTTAAGCTATTAACTTTGTTTTCTTACCAAATAATATTACCAGTTGTATTCTTGAATCTCTTCTTTGTTAATAATGAAAAGAAATTGCAATCAGAAAAGGAACCGCTAGGACATTTGTGACTTTAAAAAAAATGTTTTAGTACGGTATATTAATTTTGGAAGCAAAAATATATCAATCAAAATGGAAGTGGCTTAGTGGTGAAAATTGTAAAGTGTAGTCATATGGTACCCGGTTTGATTCCTTGTAAAACCTTTTTTTTCATAAAATTTATTCAGACCCGCCAAAAAGGGCAGGATTAGGGTTAGGTCAGACCGTCTAGCATTTATATATATTAAGATTAAGATTGATTGTTTTTTTCATCGTTTTGAAAATATAATTAAAATCTAAGTTTTATATTAAAAATATAACTTTTAAGATATTGAATATACAATTATTTTTTCTTTTAAAAAAAATATTGAATATACAATTTTTAAAATAAATTTTTTTACATTTGATTTCTTAACTTATGTTTCAAGGTTACGAGTTACCTTTTCTTAAATATAATTTGCTCGAATTACATAATTTAAACTTTTTTATAAATGAGTTTATTTTTTTTGAGAGAAATATAAATGAGTTCATATTATATAATCTGAACAAATTGTATTTGGGTAACTAAAATAGGACGCGCAAGGAACACATAAAATGCAAATAGTAAAGGTCAAAAACTAATTAATTTGGTTTGGTTTAGTTTGGTTTGCTTTTTATAAAATATTTTAACGAAATTTAAATCAAATCGATGAAGAAGGGTAGCAGAACTCTCAAGATTGACAATGTGGCCTTGATTAGTTCTCGAGAGAGACCTAAAAACATGATAGTAAATCATGCAAGTTTAAATCAAGAAGAATCCCCATCACTTATAAAAAAAAATGGAAGTGAAGAATTCAAAACAAATCAAAAATATCGTTCTCGAAAAGATCAGCTAAAAAGTCACGCACAAATGGAGAAAATAGGGAAAATCAGGAGGAGGTCATCGAAGATTATTCACTAAAGGATTCGTAATTACCTTCTCATGAGGGCATCGAAGCATTGAATTAACTTTTGGCGGTGTTAAGAAAATTTGTTGAAATGGTAAATTTATTTGTGTGCGACTTTTACACAGTCACATTTTATGTATAAATTTATAGTATCACTTTCCAAATTCCTTAATATAAGAAAAATTTATATTTTTCAAGAAAATATAATAAAAAAAATTTTAAAAAAAAACACAACGACCAAGGAGCTCATTAAATGTTACAAAAAGTAAATTATCATTCCAAATATACTTCTGCAATAAATGGTGTATATCCATTAAACAGGGGTTTGAAAAAGAATTATAACAACAAATGCTATTTGGAATGAGTAATTGATATGTTCGGTGAAGATCAGAGAAATTTGATGAAGAAACTCCGGTTAAGAGGCTTCAGACACAGTGATTTACGATACTCCGGTATGGAGGAAAACAACCTTTTGTAACATTCAAATAAGTATATGAATGTGGAGGGTTTGTGCTTAAAAGCGGTACAAAGTGATCGTATCTTGGGCGGGATGTTGGGTCACTTATTCATGGGTGGATGAGAATGGCACGAGTATTCATGTTTTGTTAAAAAATTCTAATTTTTCAAGGAGATTCTTATAATATTTTAAACATTTATGCAAAAATCCATTCAAATTTTTTAATAATACATATGAGTTGATTTAAAAAGTAGGGAATAGAAGTCGCAATGTTAAATATTTAGGGACCAAAAGTTGAAGAAATTTTTTAAAAAACTAAAACAAAAAATTAAAATATTTATAAGGATCAAAAACACATTTAGCCTTAAAAATATTATTGGAAGTCCTTAGAACACTTGTTAATAAAATAAAAATAAAACTTACGAATTAAAAAGAAATGAAAAGTAAGTCAAAATTACACAATTTGCACCCTTTTTTTTCCCAATTTAATCTTTTATATTATAAAATGTTAATATTGTTATTTTTTTTAACAAAAACTCATCAAACTCATAAACAAATCTCAATTTTCATAATTCGAACCTAAAAACTCATGTTTTGTAAAAAAAAAAAATCCATAAAAATATAATTGTCTTGACATTTTATATCATAAAAAAAATTAAATCGAAAAAAAAATATCAAGTCAAAAAGCATATTAAATGTAATTTAATAAGGATGAAGTGTATAATTTTGCAAAAAGGTAATGTATTCAAGTTTATTGACCTTGTCTTAAAAATAAAAAATTTCATGACCTTTTTTCCTTACACCTCAAACTATGCCATGTTCCGAAGCCAAGATCAAGACAAAGAAAGTGACAGGTACAAAGAAACTCCAACTCTTCCATTGATCTCTCCTTGGTACTCATCAACTGGTAAACTCAACTCAACCGTAGTATAGTTTCTACAGCTATGTGTTTCATTATTCGTTTATGTCTTCCGTTATTACCTATTTTGCGCAGTTTTGTTTTTGTTTTATTATGTCATATTAAGAAAAGGTTTTTTTTTTCTTTTTTTCATTCCAGTTTTCCCGGTGGTGCCGAATTTCGGTTTTTATAATTAGCACCAAGAATTCAGGAATTAGGGTTTGAGAATTGTGTTTCAATTATGAATGGTTCTGGTTTGGGTGGTGAGTTTTTGAGTGGTCCCAGTGGGGGTATTTTAGACCTTGAATCTCCATTTCATAGGCATCAACAACAGACTCAGTTAGGTCATATGAATATGATAACTGGTTTGGAAAATGACAATAATCAAATTGGTTTAATTGAAGTGAAAAATTTGAATTTTGGTAAAGGAAAGGGAATTGCTAGTTCTAATCATGATAATAGTAATGATATGAGCGAAGACGATGAACATGGTTACGGAGAAGATGGGAATTGCGAGAATTTTTTCGATGGTGGGAAAGGGAAAAAAGGGTCTCCCTGGCAGCGAATGAAGTGGACAGATAATGTGGTTGGGCTTCTTATAGCAGTGGTGAGTTGTGTTGGTGATGATGGAACAATTGCTGGTGTGGATGGTGTTAAGAGGAAATCCGGGGTTGTACAGAAGAAGGGTAAGTGGAAAACTGTTTCTAAGATAATGATAAGTAAAGGTTGTCATGTGTCGCCGCAGCAGTGTGAGGATAAGTTCAATGACTTGAATAAGAGGTATAAGAGGTTGAATGAGATACTTGGTAGGGGAACTTGTTGTCAGGTGGTCGAGAATCCTGCATTGATGGATTCAATGGTTAACTTGTCTGCTAAGGCTAAGGATGATGTTAGAAAGATATTGAGCTCGAAACATTTGTTTTATAAGGAAATGTGTGCATACCACAATGGTCAAAGGATACCAAATAGTCATGATCTTGACTTGCATAGTTATTCGTTGGAACACGGGAAGGACTCGAGAGATCACGATGGCTCTGATGACGAAGATGAAGATAACAATGAAAGTGAGGATGATGAGTTGGATAATGGAATTAATATTAATGCACGTGGTCATGGAGGGAGGATGGAAGGGTTTTGTGATAGAAATAAATTAAGTGAGGAGGATGGCAACTTTTGGCCGCAGTCTATTGGGATGAAGAAACTTGAGAGTGAAATGGCAAGGGTTTTTCAAGACCCTGCAAAGTCACCGTGGGAGAAAAGAGAGTGGATTAAGCAACAGCTGTTGCAGCTCCAAGAGCAAAATGTTGACTTCCAAGCCAAGGCTTTTGAACTTCAAAAACAGCGGTTTAAGTGGTTAAGATACCGCAGCAAGAAGGATAGGGAGCTGGAGAAGCTGGCAATGGAGAACAAGAGAATGAAATTTGAAAATGAGCACAGGATCTTAAAGCTGAAGCAGAGAGAGCAGGAGGCAGAGCTCAGTAGGTCTGAGATGTCCTTAGACCCTACCTCCATTGGTATCAAGAGGCCACTAGGGAGGGAACATATCAACTTGGCTAGACAGCACTAGCTTCCAGAAAGGATAAATCATCATTGCTTTAAATTATGTATGAAATGAAACCCTTTTGATTATGATGTTTCAAATTTTGTTAAAACAGTTAAACTAACTTAGCAGGTTATATATGTCTTATATGTGTAGAAGCTATTGTCCTTGAATATGAATGCTATATTTATTTGTTCTTGGGTCGAACTATATATGGTTGAGAAGTTATTTTACTAGACATTTTCCCTTTGGATTGTTGCCATCTTTTATCTCTATTTTTAACCTTATGCTGTTTTGCAGTGCCGAAACATTAAAAACTGAGCACAGAAGTGTAACAGCAATTCAAATTATATATAGTTGTGCACTTCAAATTGTTTAACTGCAATTGTGTTAGATTATTATGTAAACAGATCCTACATTGAAATAGATTCTCTCTATTTCCTCCTTCCATTTCTTCGTTTCATTATTAATTACTAAAGGTTTGGGGTGTGTGTGTGTGTTTGTACCTGGACTCCACTTAATATCACGTTATATGTTTTTTATCTTCCCAAAAACTATAAGAAGATTTGTCGGGTATGTATTCCAATGACCACTAACCTTCTTCATCATGATGTTCAATGCTCACCCAACTATGCTCTTTGCAATATTGGCGCGGACAACGCAACCAACCTGTTATTTCTTTGCACTGTGAGTGTGGAGGTTTGGAGGCTAACTCAGCTATGTCTGCATCTCTTCAACCTCACAGACCTCAGATTTGTAACTGTAAATTGTCTTTAAGTGCTTAAACTGCATGGGTGAAACACAATGCAGTGTGTTTGCTGTGAATTTGTGTGGCAGATGGAAAAGTCTTAAGTTAATATAAACGCCCGCAACAAATTACAACCACAACAGAGGCTTTCTACCGAAATTGGATGGTCAGGGAGAAAAGAACAGGTCACAGCAGAATAATATCAGTCCGGCAGTACACATGGGAGCCTCCGCCAAAGGGTTTGCTAAAATGTAACATAGATGTGGTTTTTTTCCTAGATAATGGCTGCACTTCTTTGGGAAGCTGCATTAGAGACTCTGGTGAATGTTTCTGAGCATCCTGCACTTCCACCATCTCTCCTTGTTTTCTCTTCGATGTCTAATATTGCTACAGTTGGACTGAATTATTATTGAGAATGATTGCAAAATGGTTGTGCATGTGCTGAATCGTTCTATTATTGATGTTACAAAGTTAGGTACTATAGTTGGTGACTGTAGACAGATTATTTCTAGTAACCCAAACCTAGAGGTGAGATTTGTTCGAAGACAAGCAAATCATGCTGCTCGTCACTTAGTGAGAGCAATTGTATTCACAGCTAACCCCTCAAATTTATTATGTTCCCTACTTTGTATTGGTCCTTTGATCATTAGTGAAATGATTTGAGTTTCTTTCTTAAAAGAAAAAAGAATATATTTTCAAAATATATTGGTTGATATGTAGTTTCATTCCCATCGTGCACACTCAGTTTTATTTTCATAATAAGAATATATTTTTTCTTTTGCTGAATGAAGTGTGCCATGATTTAAATTCATCAAAATATATAGGTTGATATATTTTTACTTGATCATATGATAGATGTGATGAAATGAATCATTTTCAGATTGAATGGTGTTTTCAGAATTAACGAATAATGAATCACATTCTTCCTAGAATTTTAAAGTAGATATACATTAAGCTTAATAAGTGACATTTTTAAAATGAGGAAAAATATAGTTTTCAGAATTGACTACAATGAATATATTTTTTCTTTGGATAATCTGAATTTTTGTAGTCAACACATCATCGACCATCGGTTTGAGATTCAACAGTCCATATTTTAAACTTGTTATTTTAGATTTTTATGCATGTCAAAACTACATGTTTTTGTAGACTGTATGAGCTGAATCCAAGGAACAATAATGCATTGACTTTGCGAATGTATGAATGAATATATCCTCACTGAGAATCCATTTTCACCCTTGATTGTTCACCTTAGAAGACAGTTAGAGAGTGGTGTCAAAACTCAAAAGCAACCATAGCATGATGTAATTGAAAAGATTAGTATAATTATTCTAATATACATTGAACTATCACTTTCATTGAAAAGATTAGTATAATGAATTCAACAGTTGAAAATTAAGCGCAGCCAAACTTTTCTCAAGTCAAAGTAAGCCCTACTGGAACAAATTTTGATGGACTGTTATATTCTATAAGAAGTAAATTCAACTTTTTGCACCATCACATATAAGTTTGCAATATAATAACGATTTTTACGTCTCCAAGAGTTTATAAATCAGAAATATTTTCATTCATCCACTCACGACAAGATCATATCTTTTGTTCATATTCCATCAACCAAGATAAAGGATACAAACTATCTTTCAGTCAGGTTTGGCTTCTTGTTTTATGTTTCTTTTCAATAACCATGTTTGTGTTAAGTTACATGTTACTTTCTGTGCCTTGTTTTCTCCTTTAAACCCTTGAGTATGATTTAATATGAAAAAGTAGCACACTGTGTTACTCATGTCTAGACTCGGGTCCAGTTTGAATAAACAACTGAGTTATAGCTCAAGTGTTTATCTATAAGGTATTTTTATAACTAAAGATAAAATACAGTCAAATTGTTCTCTTGTAAGGTATCACGGAGAACTTATGAACATGCAATAAGTTGTTTTCATAAACTCTCTCGAACAGTCTCATAAGTGTTTATGCAAATAAATAAGTTCAAATAAGTCAAATCAAACATGCCCTTAATTTCATTTCTCAAGCCATTATTTATTGGAATTAAAGGCAAGTAAACCACCAAACTAGTCTATGATTTTGTGAAACACTTTCAAACAGGTCCCTAAAATTATGAATATTTCAAAAATGTTAAACAGACAAGTTGGTCACTATATTTAATAATTTAGTGTGAATTTAGTCCCTAATATACTCTCATATGGGCTAATATGTGTAAAATTTGATAGAGCCTGAGACCTTTTTTAAATATTCATAATCTCATAAACCAATTCGAGAGCGTCCTACAAAATTAAGGACGAATTTAATGGTTTAGTAGGTAGAGTGATGATCTTGGGAGTCTACTTGATTTTGATCATAGTGGTTTAGTAGGTTTAACAAGGACCGAACTTGAAATTTGAAAAGTGTTACACATGATGATGTCCCTTCTGGTTAGAGAAATGCCAGTGACACACATTCTAACACACACTTTTCAACACACTCTTTTTGATTGGTTTAAATTCACATGGGTCCCACCAATTCATGTGGGTCCCGTATAATTTTGGTGGGTTCCATGTGAATTATAACCAATCAAAAAGAGTATGTTGAAAAGTGTGTGTTAAAATATATTTTGCTAGCATTTCTCTTCTGGTTAATGTATGGACATGATATGTTCATACATAGTGACACATATGTTCCCAAGGAAATAGAAAGTTTCTATTTAACTTTTGTAGGTTAGATGGCTGATTTATTTTAAAAGGTGCAAATTTCACATTTGAGTATTTGACCATGTCAAAGGATGGTTGATTCAAAGTATGGAAGTTGAACTCAATGCAATATGATTGGTATCAAAATAACAGTACATAGAATATTCACTCACATCGTTGAATTTTAAGGACCTGATGAATGTGTTGCTATTTGAGAACTTTATGTATGTCCTGTTCCAATATGGTCTATGGTGAACGGATATTCAAAAATATGAATGTGTTGCTATTTGAACGGACATTCGACGATGAGCGATGTTGCCACCTATTAGTAGAAGTGTAGGGCCTTCCGCATCCTTACAGAGACGGTGACTTGATCGATGTTAATTCATCAAAAACAACATAAAATGTATGAGTTCAATTTTAGAACACTAATATTTATTTTTTTTGTTTTTGTTTTGCTGATCGACACCAATTATGTCACTGTCTCAGTCATGAGGACACGTAATTCCATGAGCTACTACTTACGGAGAGCAACACTAATCGTTGTTTTATTTTCAAACGTTTTTCAAACATCGTCTACGGTATATCATATGTGACACTTCTTCACCTTATAATCCACCTAGAAATTAACACAAGCTGTCAATTAGCTGCTTAAATGTTATTATGTAATTCAATGTTTACTCTTGATGTCTCAAACAGCATAAGTCTTCATTATTTCCTTGAAGCACATAACATAATTAGCCTAACATAATTTGTTTTGGTGCAATTTGCAGTAAGTTAACAATAGTAACAACAAAATTAAGCACTCAAAGAATTGATGATGGCTGATAAGAGGCACCAATACCCAACAGTAGCACAAAAGTTTGGTCTAAGATCAAACCTTTCTCCAAATGTTGCAACTTCCTATGCAGGTTCAGAAAGACCTGTCATGTTTCAGCAACAGTTTTCATCCTCAAATGCAGTGTTTGTTCCATCACCATCAGAGAAAAACTTTGCAAGCTTTGCAACTGATTTTCTCATGGGTGGAGTTTCTGCAGCAGTGTCAAAATCTGCAGCCGCTCCTATTGAGCGCGTGAAGCTTCTGATTCAAAATCAAGATGAGATGATTAAGGCTGGTAGGCTTTCTGAACCTTACAAGGGTATTGGAGATTGTTTTGGCAGAACAATCAAAGATGAAGGATTTGCTTCATTGTGGAGAGGAAACACTGTGAATGTTATTCGCTACTTTCCAACACAGGTTCCCTTTCAAATTTTCCACTGTATTAATTATTTCTTTACGAACATACCCTTAATTATGTTACATCTTTTCCTGCGATCTGTATAAATACTTCGATAAAAACATAAACTATCGTGATTTAGTCAACGAAGTCATGTATTTAGGGACTAAGCAAGGTAGTATCAAATAGAGTTTCACTTTCTGATTTCACTTTTAATTTAAAAAATACTACTTGATTAGTATGTTTTTTGTACAAATGTAAATCTTTGTAAACAAGAACCATATTGAAAATAAGGTGATTGATTAGGCCAATGTCTAAACTTGGCATCTTATCCTTGTTGTGTGTTAATTAGGCCAATATCTAACTGAATTAATTTATTACAGGCATTCAACTTTGCATTCAAAGACTACTTTAAGAAGCTATTTAACTTCAAGCAAGAGAGAGATGGATATTGGAAAGTCTTTGCAGGAAATATTGCATCTGGTGCTGCAGCAGGAGCTTCATCTTCTGTCTTTGTTTACTCGTTGGATTATGCTCGAACTCGCCTTGCAAGCGACGCCAAGTCCACAAAGAAAGGTGGAGAGAGGCAATTCAATGGCTTGATTGATGTCTACAAGAAGACATTACAATCAGATGGTATTGCTGGTCTTTATCGCGGCTTCAATGTTTCAGTTGTGGGAATCATTGTATACCGTGGTTTGTATTTTGGACTGTATGATTCTCTTAAGCCAGTGCTCTTGGTAGGAACGTTTCAGGTAAGAGTGAGGCATTTCATTACACTTCATTTTATGTTCATTATTATTGCATAACATGTTCCTTAGACACAAAACTTTGATATCAATCGTTTTTGTGTGCGTTTACTTATATGTTTTCTTTATAGCCAAAATTTGCTGCTTTAAAATATTGCTTTACAAATTTCAGGATAGTTTCCTAGCTAGCTTTGCCCTAGGATGGGCTGTTACAGTTAGTGCTAGTGTTGCATCTTACCCTTTAGACACTGTTCGTAGAAGAATGATGATGACATCAGGTGAAGCTGTCAAGTACAAGAGTTCATTGGATGCTTTCTCACAAATTGTGAAAACTGAAGGTCCAAAATCTCTCTTCAAAGGTGCTGGTGCAAACATTCTTCGAGCAGTTGCTGGTGCTGGTGTGCTTGCAAGTTATGATAAACTTCAGGTGCTTATGTTGGGAAAGAAATATGGTTCTGGTGGAGCTTAATTATCAATCAACAAGAGACCTTATACAGCATAAGATGATGATGATGGTGAAAAAAACAATAAACAAATCAGTTTATAGACTGTTAAATTAATTATTTTTTCTTTGGATATAAATACTATTTTTTTCAATTGTGCTCTATAGTTTGCTGAATATTTTTTTGGATTTTATCAGTTTGAGAGTGTGTAATACCAAATAAAAAATAAAGATTGTAACTCACATATTGAACGGAATACATAAATTTTGATCAATAATAGAGAGCTTGTTTAAAAGAGTGTGTTAGATTATATGATAAGCTAGCATTATCATATATTCCAAAGAAAATACCTACTTGTCTATGTACTGTCTTTAAATGTGCTTCGCACGGCAATGCTATGACTTGTAATGGATTGCAATTTATTTTGACTTTTATTTATTTTGAAGATATAATATCACCGCACCATGTTTCGTGTGTCAGTTGTGCTTTGATTCCTCACACCCTATAGCAAATTGCCTATCAAATGCTACATCGGCATATCAAAGATGTCAAAGATGCATTTAACATTTAACTCATACCATCTAACGAGAAAACTTGATAGAATGACTAAAAATGACTTACATGTTACAAATTCACAATATTTGCTTATTCGTAAAATTTAGACTAAAATGATCTGACCATATAATTTGAAGTAGCAATTTGATCATTTACTTTTACTCTCTTTCAAATTGACCAAATCATTTAGCTAAGAACTAGGAAAACATAGACTAGAGAGACAACCATGGCAATTGACTTTGTGATATTTCATATAATTTAGATTTTCTCCATCATAATCACTGATTCTCTAAAAATAAATGAAAATAACCATAGTTGGCTTTTATGTTTGTTTTATTTCAAAATTTGATCGAATCTACCAAATGGCTATATTATATCCAGACATGCTATTACCAACCCTCTTCCTTGACTTTGTTAATTTCTGTTTTATATTGTGAAACTAAAAAAATATGAACTCACTTAGTGGAGAACCAGTACTTTCAAGTCTTCAACTTGAAAATGCTTTCATGAAAAAGAGTAATGGAGAAGCATACATATAATTTAAAATGGTAAACAAGACTGTTGATGCTTTCACAAAGAGATGTTGTAGGTCATAATTGTGAAGAGGGTAACACTATATAAAGGGATGATGCATACTTTAATTTCCAAAGCAAGCACATTTCAAAGACAAGAGTAGCTGCACACATTGATAAAAGATGGGAACTCCACTCATCTATGCAATTGCATTTTGCCTAATTGCAATTAGTATTAGTATCAATGTTGCTGCTTATAAACCATATTATGCATCCCAGCCAAACGACTACTCTCCACCATCTCCAAAACATGTAGAATATCCACAGTCACAGAAAATCCCATATTATTATGCAAAACACCCACACCCCTATCACAAATCAACTCCATTGTATAAACACAAATCTCCACTGCCTACCAAGCATGCAGAATATCCACAATCAAAGTACACCCTACAACATGCAAAACACTCACATCCCTATCCCAAATTAACTCCATTATATGCATACAAATCCCCACCACCTCCGAAGTATGCAAAGCATCCACAATCAAAATACACCCCGCATCATGCAAAACACTCACACCTCTACCCTAAATTAACTCCATTATATACATACAAATCCCCACCACCTCCGAAGTATGCAAAACATCCGCAATCAAAATACACCCCGCATCATGCAAAACACTCACACCTCTACCCCAAATTAAGTCCATTATATAAACACAAATCTCCACTACCTACAAAGCATGTAGAATATCCACAATCAAAGTACAGCCCAGAACATGCAAAACATTCTCATCCATATCCAAAATTAACTCCAATATATACATACAAATCTCCACCACCTCCAAAGTATTCAAAATATCCACAATCACAATACATCCCACACCCCTACCCTAAATTAACTCCATTATATACATACAAATCTCCACCACCTCCAAAGCATGCAAAATATCCACAATCACAATACACCCCACATCATGCAAAACACTCACACCTCTACCCCAAATTAGCTCCATTATATACATACAAATCTCCACCACCGCCATCCCCTTCACCACCTCCACCTTATATTTATAAGTCACCACCACCTCCTTCTCTTTCACCTCCTCCGCCATATGTCTACAAATCTCCTCCACCTCCCTCTCCTTCCCCACAACCTAAGTATGTCTACAAGTCTCCTCCTCCACCATCTGCATCACTACCCCTTTCTTACATCTACAAGTCCCCACCACCACCATCCCCATCACCACCTCCACCTTATATTTACAAGTCAC
>Ga0228711_1005245_pt1 | contig 19779 bp, 4 predicted proteins | sample MedpolnodulmetaG_2_FD_177996 | JGI IMG/M metagenome (GOLD analysis project Ga0228711, IMG submission 177996) | Root nodule microbial communities from Medicago polymorpha collected in Santa Monica, California, United States - brown nodules | ecosystem: Host-associated > Plants > Roots > Nodule... | reverse complement strand
GCTTTGAACTCAAACCTCAAAGATTGCTCTATTAACACTCCGTCTGGTCCTTCCAATGCCACTCCCGCTCCACTTCCTTTAAGGTTGGATGAACCATCCACTGACAATATCCATTTAGCCGCTTCCATGCTTCCTTTTTTTGCAGTCATTTCTACGAGGAAATCTGCTAGAACTTGTGCTTTTATTGCTCCCCTTGGTTCAAAAGCAATGTCGAACTCAGACAATTCTACCGACCACGCTATCATCCGCCCTGCCAGGTCCGGCTTTTGCAGTATCTGCCGAATTGGTTGATCGGTCCGAACTATTATGGTATGACCTTGAAAGTAAGGTCTCAATTTCCTGGCTGATGATATTAGAGCTAATGCCACTTTTTCAATCTTCTGATATCGTACCTCTGCTCCATGTAGCACCTTGCTAGTAAAGTACACTGGTCTTTGCTCCTTTCGTACTTCCTGAACTAACACCGAGCTGCAGGCATTCTCAGATACTGCCAGGTAGAGTATTAGGGGATCGCCTAGCTTGGGTTTCACCAGGATGGGCGGGGTTGTCAAAAATTCCTTTAGTTTTTGAAAAGCTCCTTCACACTCTTCTGTCCAGTAAAACTTTTCATTTTTTCGCAGTAATCGAGAAAAAGGTAGGTTTTTATCAGCTGAGCATGACAGGAACCTTGTGAGTGAAGCAATCCTCCCAGTCAGCTTTTGTACCTCCTTTGCATCAGCTGGACTTCTCATATTCATGATGGCCTTGCACTTTTCTAGATTGACCTCTATTCCCCTCCTAGTTAGCATGAAGCCTAAAAACTTTCCAGCTTGTACTCCAAATGAACATTTCTCCGGGTTCAACTTGATATCGTGCCTCCTAAGTAAGTCGAATACCTTGTTGAGGCTGTCTTGATGATCCTCTTCTTTTGTCGATTTCACCACCATGTCATCTACATACACCTCGATCGCCCTGCCTATCAAACTCTTGAAGACTTTGTCCATCAATCTTTGAAAAGTTGCTCCAGCATTCCTCAACCCAAATGCCATTACTTTGTAGCAATAGTTAGCCTTGTCTGTCATAAAAGCTGTCTTTTCTTCATCCTCTAGATGCATTCGAATTTGGTTGTAGCCCGAGTAGGCGTCCATGAAGCTGAGAAGGTCATATCCTGAGGCATTATCTACCATTGATCTATACTTGGCAGCAGATAAGAATCTTTGGGACACACCTTATTTAGATCAGTGTAGTCTGTGCACATTCTCCATTTTCCTGAGGGCTTCTTCACCATCACCACGTTGGCTAACCAGGTCGGGTACTTTACCTCCCTAATAAATTCTGCTTTTACCAGCTTGTGAGTCTCCTCTTGTACGGCCTTCTGTTTCTCCACACTCATCTTACGCTTTCTTTGTTGTACAACCCTGGCCATTGGATCAATGGCTAACCGATGACATATGAAATTTGGGTCTATTCCCGGCATGTCTTTGGCTGACCATGCAAACACATCCAGATTTTTCCTTAGCGTACATTTTAGCTCTTCCTCCATCTCTCTTGACAAAGTCGTGCCGATCCCGACCTTCTGGCACGACTCTCCCCCAACCTGGACTTCCTTTACCTCCTCTGCCAGTCTTGGACGCCATTCCTCCTCATCCTTGCTAAAACTTCTTGGGTCAAGGTCCAAGAAGTTACAACGCAGGTCCTCAGGTGTCTTTCTCCTTTCAGCTCCTTTGTTTCTTAAGCTGTCCTCGTAGCATTTTCTGGCGGTGACTTGATCTCCTTTAACGACTCCCACACGACCGTCTTCCAACGGATATTTCATACACAAGTGTGCGGTCGAGGTAACTGCTCCTAAGCCATTCAACGGCGGTCTTCCTAAAATGATGTTGTAGGAGGATCGTGCATCAACCACAATGTATTTTACAACTATAGTTTTTAAATTTTCGCCCTCCCCAAACGTGGTGCGTAAGTCTACGTATCCAATGATTTCTACTAATTCTCCTACGAACCCCAACAGGGATCCTCGGTGCTCCCTGATTACCTCTTTGGGCAGATCTAGCTTTTTGAATACTTCCCAAAACAACACATTCGCCGAACTACCAGTGTCCACCATTGTACGTTTGATTTGAAAACCAACCGTGAATACGGAGACGACCAAAGGGTCATCATCATGAAGACACATTTCTTCATAATTGTTGAAGGTAAAAGCTAATTGAGGGTGCTCTTTAAAAGCATACACTCCCACCATATTGCAAGATTGGTTGGAACGTGTATATCTTCTTCTGGCCGAGCTAGTAGATCCACCTCTAGAAAATCCCCCTGCTATGGTGTTGACCGTGCCTCTGTTGTTCCTTTTGTGTCCTCCCTCAACCTCCTTGTCCTGAGGCTTCTCCTTTCCATGACCTTGCTTCGGAGATCGACTCGAATTTTTACTGGGAGCAACCCTTTTGTCATGGTAGTCTCCCCCCCTTCCTTGAACGTAGCGCCCAAGGCGACCCTCTTGTATCAACTTTTCAATGTGCATTTTAAGGGTACGGCAGTTGTCGGTATCGTGTCCTTGTGTGCGATGGTACTCACACCACAATCCTGCCTCACTCCCCATAGGACGAGGGCTTGGAGGGGGTCGCTTGATAATCTGAGTGTTCATGACCTCCTTGAGTATTTGAGCTCTTCTTTTTCTCAGAGAAGTGAAATTTTCTTCCCATGGGTTTCTTCTGGTAGGGACTTCTCGCTCTGGTCGGCCTCCTCGATCCAGCTGGGCACCTCTTGAGAACCCTTCTCTCCCTAGCCTTTTCGTCCCTCCATCCCGACAATCGTCGTTAGATCGATCTCTATTTCGTATCTCCCTGGATCCCTTCTCTCGTGTTATCGCCTCGGCTTCGATGTGCTTCTCCGCCCTCATCCGAATCTCATTCATGGAATGTGCCTTACACAAAGTTAAAGCTTCACTAAAAGCTCCCGAGTTCAGACCCTTCTCAAATGCCATAACAAAAATATCTTCATTAGGCTTCGTCACCATGAGAGTGGCGCTGTTGAACCGAGCTAGATAACTCTTCAAGGATTCAGTGGGACGTTGACGAATGTCAAACAAATCTGCTAATACGAAAGGCTTCTCGGTATTTGCTGCAAATTGGGCAACGAAACGGGTTGCTAAGTCCTCAAAGTTTGTGACTGATCTGGAAGGTAGCCCTGCTATCCACTTATGTGCTACGCCCTTCAAGGTCCCAGCAAAGATTTTGCAGCTCAACGCATCATCAGCTCCACTTATGAACATCTGTATTTGAAAAGTTGAGACGTGACTATGTGGGTCACTCGTCCCATCGTACGAGTCAATGGTGGGTTCCCGAAAGTGACGAGGGATTTCCACCACTTGTATTTCCGTTGAGAATGGTTGGAACACCTTAGGCATCAATCTGGTGGTTTCAGCTCCAGTGACATTGTTTCTTAAGAGCTCGAGCTGCTCCCTCAACTCCCACTCTCTGGCCTCCATCTGATGTCTAAGTTCGCGCTCTTGCTCTTCCAGTTGTTGTTTCAGCTTGACCTCTCGAGCTTGTGCTTCAGCTTGCAAACGTTGATATTCGTCATTTTGTTTTTGTTGTTCGACACTCTGCTCTTGAAGCTCACGCACTGCCTGGAGTAGCTGAGCTAGCTGGGGGTTGGCGTCGTCTTCCAGTTCGGATCCGGACGAGGTCCGGGTTGGTCTGCGTCCTACCATGATGATAGGTTTGTTGAAAATGGAGCTAGGTCGTTGGAAAGTTTTACCGTAGCCCCACGGTGGGCGCCAATGTTCACGTATGTAAACACAAGTTAATTACAACGGGTGAGCTGCTCAATGAAACGTCCTGGGTGGAGTCACAAGAGCACTCTTAAGAAGTAAATGAATAATACTCTGTTCTTTTCTGCCTGGAAAATCTGTCCCATCACATCTAAATGTTCCCCTTTTATAGCCCTCAAAGTGTTGGCTTAATGGGCCTTTCTCTAATCATTCTAGGCCCATTAAGTTGTGATCCAGAGCCTCCTATTGGTTGTCTGCTTTGAGTACGGCCGAGCGTGGAGTTGAGACGCGATGATCGTCTGTAGAGGACACGTGGTATCAAGTTAAGATGAGATGAGCTGGCTGGCTTGACTTGAACAATCAATCTAGCGTCAACTGAAGACTTGCTGAGCTGGCTGGCTTGACTTGAACAATCAACCCAGCGTCGACTGAAGACTTGCTGAGCTGGCTGGCTTGACTTGAACAATCTTTGGAAATGGTCTACCCATGTCAGTCCAAATTGCATATTTGGTTTCTTAACTTATTTGTTGTTTTCATTTTCATCCGTACTGATTAACATTGCATTTTGGTCATTTAACTTATACGTTGTTAGCCAACTAAATCATATATATCAGTTAAGTTTCATGAAAAAACGTTAATCTTCATCCCTTCCTTTTATGAGCTTCATCATCCAACCTATAATTCCAGAAAATTCATAAACTTCATCATCTCCTTTCATCATCAAACTCAGGAGAAAAAAAAACTCAACAAACCTAATAATCCAATTTAAACTTGAATGTTAAATTTACTCACAAATTCAAAATCCTAATCAATTTAAACTTATGGTTGGTAAGCCACCAAATTTCCCATCACGGAAAGCCATTTTGGCCGGCAGTAGCATGTGAAATTGGTTTAAAATTGACTATGACATAAAATGCCCAGTTATTATATTTATCTCATAACAAAAACTTAATGGCTTTATATCCATTAAAGTTTCAGTTGGATTATTAGGTTTGTTGAGTTTCTTTTTTTAGTTTGATGGTGAAGGGAGGTGATGAAGTAGATGAATTTTCTGAAATTTTGGGTTGGATGATGAATCTCATGAAGGGAAGGGATGAAAATTAACAATTTTTTTATAAAACTTAACAAAAACGATTTATTTGGCTAATAAGCTAAAGGACCAAAACATAACCTTAATTAGTTAGGGGACTAAAATAAAAACAACAAATTAGTTAAGGGATCAAATATACAATTTAACATAAAATCTATAATTTTTGTGTATTTTTATTCTGTATTTTTTTTCTTCTTATTATAACTTTGACTATTTTTGGACATATTATTGATAAAACAAAAAGTAATATTGTGTTGATCTTTTGTCAAAAAAAATTGTGTTGATCTTTGAAAAAAATAAATAAATGAGAATAATATTCTTATTGAGAAGTAACAATTAAAAAGTAATGAGGGAAATAAAAATCCGCGTAGTTCTTTAAGTTTGACCATTATTCTTGATTGGTCCTTTAGCAAGTTTCGGTTCTCAAGGAAAAGGGCATAGATAATTTGAACTTAACTCGTGAGGTCAATACGGTTTAACCAAGAATTGTTCTATCCAGGAATTGAACTCGAGTTCTTTCAAACGACTCGTCTCTCGGTAAAGTTCATTGACCACTTGAGTCCAATTATTTGGTTGTAGCCACATTTTAATAATGATAATATTCACATAAAGATCTGTACATTTCGCTTCTCACTTCACTTATTCTTCCTTAAATCTAAATTCTCAAATCCAAAAACCTTAACACTAGAATATATAATATTTCGCAACAATGTCTTTGTTCAAGAGCAATGTTTCAAATTCGTAAACTCAATTTTGAGTCATTCATCTTTAATGTAAGGCATGATGAAGTAAAATTTGTGATTCATACAGTCATAAAATGTAACATAAATGATGACAAATTACAACAAAAGCTATAAATCAAAGGCTAACAACAAACTGTAACACTAACTCAGAAAAGGTGAAACATAAATTAGCAATGCAACTTAAAGAAGTTCTGTCGGCTTTTTAAGATTTATACCAGCCCATATTTTCACCAATGTACTTTACGTCTTGTATAAATCAGGCTTAATTAATGATTTGATCCCTTAAGTTATTTGTTGGTTACATTTTAGTCTCATAAGTTATTAACGTTACAATTTAGTCCTTTTAAGTCATCTTCCGTCAATCAAATAAATCCCCACCGTCAAGAGGTTGCTTAATTAATAATATACTAAGAGGTTGCTTAAAATATTTATATTTAACTTTATTCCATCGGTTCTTCTATTTTTTGGAGTATAAGATGTGTGGAGCAAAGGAAGTGGTAATCAATAGATAAAGTGTCTCCAAGCAACAACAACAAAAACAGACCTAAATCTAAGTGTAGAGCAACGCCACAAGCATAATCAAAGCAATAAAGATAAGCAATGAAAGAAAGGAACAAACACACCAAGACGGTAACCCAGTTCGGTCCAATATGAGGGAGAGAGCAGCCCTCCAATCCACTAAGATGAAAGTGATACAAATGAGTTACAAGAGATTAGCTTAAAAGCTCGCAAAAGAACAACCTAATTTCTACCCATTTTCATGTCATCCACACTCTCAATGAATCCTAAGAGAAAACACAAAAGGAAGCTTTTGATCTTTTCAATGGTGAGATCTCACTACCCAAGGTGTTTACAATGTTTCCCAACCCAAGAGAACCTCGCTACAAAGACACTCAATCCTAAAGTTACCTCCTTTGTGATCCAAGTTTCTCTCTCTTCAAGCTCTCCTTCAAAATCTGCAAAGAAACACTTAAATAGCCAACTTCAACCATCAAAATCGTGTCACGTTTTGCCAAATCGTGACACGATTGGTGCGTACGATCCAAGATACGACCAACTTTATCCTGAAAAACATGCCCAACAAGTTAAAAATCGTGTCACATTTTTCCAAAATCGTGACACGATTGAGCACCTAGAAAACTTGCTCTCGGCACAACCAAATCGTGACACATTGATGAAATCGTGTCACGATTTCTCTGTTTCTTTAGATCATAAATTTGAAGCCAAATACAACAAATATAATAGAATCGAAGGGAAACCAAAACTCTCATTTTGTATTAGTTGATGGGGAAGTTGTGCCTTTCTTAGCTTGGTATCATCACTCAGTCAAGAATTTACTTTATGTCAACTTCGAAAAAATCCGTTCTAAGGAGGTTCCTTACTTCCTTACTGCAATTTTACTTTATTCCATCCCTTCTTCTTTATTCTTCAACCATAAATTTGTTGGTATACAAGACAATGATCAGTTGTAAGAAATCAAAAAAGAAAGAAAAAGCCTGTTTTTCTCTCTGATGCTTCTGTTTGCTGCAGAAGTTGAATTCGAAGATTGTTTATACGAGTTGAACATGCGCTGTTAAATAAAAAAAATGTCGTTGCTCATAACCTAGGACCAATATCATCTTAGAAAAATATTACCTTTAGTACTTAATTAATTTAATTATAATCCAGGTAGTCATAAGAAATTACTTTAGTACTTAATTAATTTAATTATAATCTAGGTACTTAATTAATTTAATTTTAATTATAATCCAGGTAGTCATAAAATGCTCTTTAAGTCAGGTTCTCCCGAACAACTCGTTCTTTTGGTGAAGTTCATTGACCACTTGAATCCAATTATTTGGTTGCATGTGTCACATTTTAATAATGATAATATTCACATACATAAAGATCTGTACATTTCGCTTCTCTCTTCACTTATTCTTCCTTAAATCTAAATTCTCAAATCCAAAAACCTTAAAACTAGAGTATCTAATATTTCTCAACAATGTCTTTGTTCAAGAGCAATGTTTCAAATTCATAAACTCAATATTGAGTCATTCATCTTTAATGTAAGGCATGATGAAGTAAAATTTGTGATTTAGACGGTCATAAAATGTAACATAAATGATGACAAATTGCAACAAAAGCTATAAATCAAAGGCTAACAACAAACTGTAACACTAACTCAGAAAAGGTGAAACATAAATTAGCAATGCAACTTAAAGAAGTTCTGTCGGCTTTTTAAGATTTATACCAGCCCTTATTTTCACCAATGTACTTTACGTCTTGTATAAAATAGGCTTAATTAATGATTTGGTCTCTTAAATTATTTGTTGGTTGCATTTTAGTCCCATAAGTTATTAACGTGACAATTTGGTCCTTTTAAATCATCTTCCGTCAATCAAATAAATCCCCACCGTCAAGAGGTTGCTTAATTAATAATATACTAAGAGGTTGCTTACAAGATTTATATTTAACTTTATTCCATCGGTTCTTCTATTTTTTGGAGTATAAATTTGTCGGTACAACAATTATTTTTATAAAGAAAAAATCAGTTGTAAGAAATCAAAAAAGAAAGAAAAAAGTTATTATATATCTCTGCTGCTTTTGCTCACTGCTGAACTTGAATTTCAGATTGGAAAAGGGAAAGATTGAAATAAGGTAACAAACAATCATATGCTTTTCTTTTTTATAAAATATTATGATTGATCAAATTGTAGCTTTACTTTATACGATCCCTTATTTTTCTGTTGCTTTTGCTTGCTGCAGAACTTTAATTGCAGCCAGCTCCCCTAAAAAAGAAAAAATTAATTTGCAGCCAGCTCTTAAGGTATTGTATTTTCTTCCCCACCACACCAAAATTTAGTACGTACTCCCTCGTTTTCTATATAAACTCTATGACACATTCTAATACGTTTCTTAGAAATAATTATCTCGTTTAAAAACCATTAAATTTTTTAAATGATTATCAATGGATTCTAGGCATGCGTGCTAAGTATGGAAATGAATTTGTGGTGAATATGAATTTTTATATTGCTCAGTATTCTCTTACTTTGTCTCTTTGGTGGAAGGATTTGTGTAGTGATGGGGGGGATTGGTTTGAAGGTTATTAACAAATAAAGTGGGCAATAATGGGGATACTTGCTTTTGACTTGACAAATGGGTTGGTGATAAGCCACTCTATGAAGTCTTTCCTTGGCCTTTCTTTCTATCTCCTTGTATCCGGATGGTGTGATATCAGTCATGGGCGAGCGGGAGGGTGCGGTGGTGTTATAAGTTTTGTTGGAGGGAGACCTTTGTTTGTGTGGCATCCAATGACTAGGGCCTTTCGAAAGACTCGTGTAGTTTTATTATATAAGATATGAAGGTGTTTTTCGGTTAAGCTTACCTATATTTTTTTAACCAATCATTTCAACCTTCACCATATTTTATGTAAGCAAGTTAAAGTTAAAATCATATAAAACTATTATGGATTATGATTAATCTATATATGATGTAGTTCTCTACTTCTTTTTGTTTGTTGCAGAACTTGAATGGAAGGTTGCACTGCGTATTGGAGAAAGAAGAATTGTTCATTCAACTTGAGCTTACGTTGAAAGTGCTGGAAATAAGGTAAAAAACAATCAAATAGTTTCCTTTTTTTTTTATTATATTGTGTTGTTGTTGATAACCCATAATCAATAATATATCACCTTAGAAACGTATCATAGGGATCAATTTAAGATTGCACGTTGGAAAAAACACTAATTGTGGGAATAAAAACACTGATATAACAAAATATGATTTATATATGACCATCCATACCATGTATTTACATTATATTCTTAAACTAACTACACCTAATTCCAAAACCTTGAGAACTTATTTACACACTTTTTGATGGTAACTTACAATACTAAGAAGAGGATGTCAAGATGTTGCATCAAACAACTTGATCTACAACCTCTAAATGTTTCCACCTTCTTTCCAAGCTATTTCTACTCTCATAGTATTTTTCTCAACTTGACAACAACCAAGAAAACCCAAAAATGCAAATGATGCCACCTATTTATAGATTTCCCAAAAGTGTAAATTCGCCAAACGAGTATTTTTGTTTGAAGTTACTACAAAAAGTATTGAAAAAGGTTAAAGTACAAGGAATTCATAATTGATCCAACTTTCTAATATTTTCATAAAATTGGTTTTTTTATAAGATTTCTTGCAAAACAAGTTAACAAATGCCCTTAGATAGATAGGTAAAATCACGCCATTTTAGAACTTATTACTAACTTGTCCAACCGCAAAGTTGAACAGAATCCTCGAAGAACTAAGACTAAAAAACTAGAAAAAATCGCAACTGAGAAAAGTAACCGACACACATAGCCAACCGCAAAGGAAATACTTGGGGAAAAATTATCTTATCTGCACAACAAAACTTTCATCTCACCCAACAATTCTTTGGGATCCTTTGACTCATCTCTAAACATTACCTCATTTCTAGCCTTTTAAATGACCCATAACTTCGCATACCAAATCAACCAATACACCTTCTGAACATTGTTATTCCTTGTAGCGCCATTTTTAATATAAGATCCTTTGTGTTTAGTATGTCGTTCAAACTTGTCTTCCTCCAATGACAACCATACCCTCTCCAACACCTCCAAAAGCCTAGTTAATAACTCTACGTCCCACTCAAATCCCGCACCTTAAAAAATCTTTTTGATTGGAAATAGTAAACAACCGAGGGAAATTGATCTAGTCTGAAACTAGTCAGACATCTATTTCCCACTCTTCTAAAAACCTCACCACTAAACCACCTATTTTCAACCACTTCCTCTAAAGCACACATATCTTTCCACCACCTTTATGCATAATATAGGTTGTATGGAAATGATTCATCTCCCTAATCCACCCTATTAAAAACATGATCCCCATATTTCACAACAAACATTTACTTCTACAAAGACATATCATTCTAAATTAAGTTCAATCTCCACTTATCCAAAAGACTCACTTTGACAACACGCACATCTTTAATCCCTAAATCACCCTTACTTTTTAGGTTGACAAACAACTTTCCATATAACTCAACTAATATTTCTACCCCCTCCCAGTCCTCAAAAAACAAAAATCCCAACGAATTCTCATAATATTCGAATATAGTTCAAAAAACGTTGATCGTCGCAATCCAGCCCCTAAGACTCATATACCTACCTCAACATATTCCTTCATTCAAATACACTCTAAGAGTTCAATATTTATCAAATCTTCTCTAACATTGGCTCCCAAGTAGAGAGAATTATAAGATTTACCCCAACTGAAAGACCATGGTACTTTTAAGGAATCAGTTGCTCCATACAATTTATTAAAAAAAAAAAAAACTACAAGCCATTCATACTAACAAATATGACACATTGACCTTTATCAGCTTTTTCAAATATTCACCTTCAAACCAGATGAAATCTGAAATTCCCGCAGAATAGACTTTAACGTCTAAAGATTATCGATCAAAGCTTTCCCGTACGATGATGATAAACTATTTTTATTTTTGTTCTTACATATTGCACTACTAGAAAAAGCAAAATTAGCGAGTGAAATTAGTGACGGAAAAAATGAAGTTCCTCACAAATTCCTTGGTCGCAAAATTTAGTGACGGAATTAGAGAGGGATTTTACGTTTTCCCTCACTAAATATCCCTCACTAATTTTTGTTTTTTTAGTAGTGTTGACATCACTATGATCAACTGTGACTAACTCATCTATCTCAAGTATCAATAATCATCTAGTATTGAATACTAATCCTTATGCCATAAACCATTAATATCTTATAATCATAACTTCAGTTCAGGCTTAATAATGCACGCTTATCATCCTTTAAGAAAATATGATATGAATATGATATTGATAACCTTTAGGATCGATATATTAATACCTCGATACCATTCCAAATAATACTTAAATATTATATTAACCACTTAAAACAATAACCTAATAGATTAACTAATACCCTTAATCATTTAAAACGTCCTCTAATTGATTAACTATAACTCTTAATCAATTAAATTAATATCATAATCAATTAAACACTTCAAAGTGTATTAGAATAAAATCAGAAATGATAAGATCGAAGAGATGCTGATTAGCTTCATAATAGAAGTACAATTAATAGGAAGAAGCATAGAGAAAATCCATAGTATTCATACTGAATTTTACTGAAAAAGATTAAGAGAAATGAGTACATGGATAGTCTTTTATAGACCTCAATTACACTTAACCACATGTGAAACTAACTATAATTCTATTTAACATTTAACCAACTCCGCTACCTTTACTAGCTATAGTTATCTTAACACTAAGAGTGTGTTTGTTTCAAGTTAATTTGTAGATTCCTGGGAATAAAATCATAAAAATGCATAAGCCTATGTTTGTTACAAGTTTACTAAATTTTATTCCCGGGTATAAAATGTTCCTGGGAATAGAAAAAATTTCCCAAGGAAAAGGATGGGAATAAAGTTCCCATGGAGATGGGAATAAATTCATAAATAGTTACCTATTATAATCCCTATTTTTATGGTTCATAGGAATATTATAAAGTTAACCGAACATATTTTTCCTAAATACCTTGGAATAAATTTCCCATCTTTATATTCCAAGGAATGTTATTCATAGGAATAAATTTGATAAACTTGAAACAAACACACCCTAACTCTAGTTATCTCAACATCCCGCCTCAAACTAAAGGTGAGAAATCTTACTAGAGTTTGAAATACAAAACCCAAAATATATATAGATGTTGTAGCTAAAACAAAGGGGTACATTAAATAAAAGAAATAGAAAATGCAAAATATAAGTACGGTTTCTTTTCCCACCCTATGAATTTCTCACGCGCCCTATGCATTTCAGATTTTAGAATTTAGAATAGGGCGCGCGAGAAACTCTTATGGTGGGAAAAGTAATGGCCAAATATAAGATGAGTAACCCAAGCCCATTGCAAATTCCAGATTCTTCAATCGAGTTCTATATTTCTGACAAGGCCTAAACCCAACAATAATTGCAAGGAGACTATTATTTTTCCCACCCTAGGCTATTATCGCACACCCTATTTTTTTCTTACGAAAATGCCCATGCGATTTTAGGATTTTAAAATCCGAAATGATTTTTCACTAATTCAGATTTTATAATACGAAATATGCTTATGTATAATCAGCAATCAAAATTTCTCCAATTTCAACAGTTTTGAATTTTGCTTTTAAAAACAACCAAAAAACAAAGTAAACAATGTTGAAAACCTGTTAAATAAAATCATAAAAATATAAAAATACCACCCAGAAATTCTAAAAATCAAATAAAACTAATTTTTCTGAGAATATGAAAAATTAAAAGAGAAAAAAAAAATATGTGTCTAAACTATGTAATTTTGGATTTTGAGGAGTGGAATTCCATAAGAAGTTCCTTATAGGGGAGTCTTGATCCTTATTTTTTTCTTCTGATTTTCTGGGGAAGTTGGGAGCAATTTGATCAAGTAGCCCAAAAACTTGATTTTTTACTAAGAATAGCTAACAATGACCTAAAGCAGAAGGATGAGAGTTAGGAAGATTAATATTGTCCTTAAACTAATTATCCATGTTACAAACATACTCATAATTTGTGCTCATACAGTTCAGATTATATAATCCGAACTGTTTTTCCCTTAAAAAAGGGTGTTCAGGGCAGTTCAGATTTAATAATCCGAAAGAAAAAAAAAAGGAACACGCCCTATTTTTTAAGGTTTTCGGACTATAAAATCCAAAATTGTGAAAAACTCATTTTTAATCCTATAACAAAGGAAAAACTCAGTTCGGATTCTAAAAATCCGAAAATCATGGGGCATTTTTTGTAAAAAACACAGAGCGCACGAGAAGGTGATAGGGTGAAAAAAATAATAGTCTTGCAAGGAACACATTCAAATCAGAAATGATCAAGGATATTAGTTAATCTACTAGAAATGATAGGATCATAGAGATGTAGATTAGCTTCATAGAAGAAATACGAGTGAGAGGAAGAAACATATGGAAAACCCTTAGAACTCGTATTGTATTAAAAAAGATTAAGAGTGATGAGTACATGGATTGTCTTTTATAGACCTCAATTACACTTAACACGTGTGTAACTATAGTTATCTCAACAAATCATGACTTATATTATATTTTGGGTTCAGATCATCACTTAATTGAAGAAAAAAATAGATCTATTTAAATATTACGAGGCCTAATCAATTATTTTACGAGTTTCTGTTACTCATTTCATTGATTATTATTATCATCTAATTAATTAACTTAGCCATCTAATTCGTTATTAGTCTTTTAGAAGAACACCTATAAATATTTTTATTCGTATTTTGATGGTATTAAATATTATGGATCTCACGTTATTGTTGACCTTTGACCATTTGTCAATAACATAATTTATCAAAATAAAGGTTTCACACTTTCACTAATGTGTATCGTTAGCGCTAGAGTTTCACTAATGTGAATAACATAAGTTATTAAAATAAAAGTTATAAAGAGAACATGTAGCAAAAACTAAAATGAATAGACTACAAACTTGTACATATGCAATGCCCAACAACAAAAGCTCGATAACCTATTATAACACCTCTCCTCAAATTTATGATGCATTACTATGAAGTATTGAGAGTTCATTAATCAAGAAACAAAAATGTAAGTACTCAATAATAAATCATATAAACCCTGAAAGAAATATAATATTAGACTCTCCTCAATCTAAAGCTTGCAAAACTTTAAAAGTGTTAAAAATTAACCTCGAAAACCAAACCAACTAATATCCAAGGTAATTCAAATCGGACCGGATGTTAAACCGATGTAGGCAAGGGTTTAGGATTTAAAGATCGGACCGGGGTCGAATGGGGGTTCAACCGGTAGTAAATAAATATACCTTTTAAAATATATAAACAATATATTAAATAAGGGTTAAATAAATTTTTAATCCCTATAAATATAGTGAATTTAGATTTTAGTCCTCATAACAAAAAAGTGACAGGTTTTGGTCTCTGTAAATGTTTTTAACATATAGTTTTAGTCGCTGGTAAATTAAAATTTGTTTAATTATGCTTAAATTTTTAAAATTTTGATTGATTCTTTACAGACATGTTAAGAACATTCCTAGAATCTCTTTTATAAAAAATTAAATTTTTTTAACATTTAATGAATTATATTAAACGTTAAAATTTCATGATAAAATTAATGAAAATTTGGAACTGACAATCAAATTTTGAGCTAATTTTGTATGGATGAACTTTTTACAATGGATTAAACAAGTATGTTAAAAATCAATCGGAAATTTAAAAGTTTAAGCATAATTAAACAAATTTTAATCCACCAGAGACTAAAACTACATGTTGAAATTTTTTTAGGGATCAAAACATGTGACCTTTTAATTTGAATCTCCATACGGAAGGTATAATTTAAAAAGGATACCTTAATGTTTTTTTTTTGTAAGAACTTGGTGGTGTGTTTATAAAAAAATAAAAAATAAAAAACACTTTGTGGTACGTCCGTTCACTTCTTTGCCATTTTTCTATTTTTTTTTTTATTACTCTTGCCAGGCTAATGAATCATTTACAGTTGTATATTTTGTTTTAGTAGAAATATTTGGGCCCTTAAAAAAGTACTTTTATTTGTATCTTATGCCCAATTCCAATTGATACCCTAACCCTAAATTAAAAAAGTACTTTTATTTGTATCATCTTCTTATTTGCTTATTCTCTTTTTTTTTTTAAGGGTATATTATACTTAAGATCTGAAGTGCTCAACATACTACTACATCTACATTTTTTAAAATTTCTAATTTTGATTTAACATATTTTATTGATAAATTTAATTATTTTATCCTAATTTGAATTTAAAAAATATTTTATATGTTAATTTGTCTTTTATGTACGTGAGTCACTCCCATGTTGATTTTAACAGTTTAATTATTTAATATTAATATAAATTTAAAAATTATATCTCAAAAAGTACACACAAATATATATTTTTTTAGAGGAACTACTCCAAGTTTTAGTCACTTGCAAATTTTAAACTAGTAAGAGTACCTCGTAACAAAGTTATCTTAATCCCAAATTCACCCTAATGTATTTATTGATTTTTATCTATTTATTTTGTAATAGTTCGTACAGAATAATGTGCTAAATTTACAGTTAGGAAATACAAAATATTAAAATTAAATTTGAGATATTAATATGTTGAACTTGCTTGATTTAGATGGATGGTGCCCTGATTGATTTTCGGAAGACACGTATCGGGAAATTATTTAGCAAGGCATTAGTAAAAGGACGCTGTAGATTTTGCTTCACCAGCATTGATAAGGAATTCAATGAAGTTGCTCGTCGTCTTCCAGATGTTGAGCGTTTCACTTTTTCTCGAGATTTCATTTCTTTTAAAAGCAGAGAGTGGATATTTAAAGAGCTTTTGGATGCACTAAAAGATGAGAATAACTATATAATTGGATTGCAAGGAATGGGGGGCACAGGAAAAACTACATTGGCAAAAGAAGTGGGTAAACAACTTAAGATATCAAAGCATTTCAAACATGTCATCGATACAACAGTTTCATTTACTCCTGATATAAAAAAGATTCAAGATGATATTGCTGGACCCTTAGGATTGGAACTTAAGGACATCAATGAATCAGACAGACCTAGAAAGTTGTGGGACAGATTAACCAATGGTGAGAAAATTCTGCTGATATTGGATGATGTGTGGGGAAATCTCAATTTTGATGACATAGGGATTCCAAACAGTGATACTCGCAAAGGATGCAAATTACTTGTAACCACACGCAGTCTGAGGGTATGCAAAAAATTGGCTTGTGAAAGGACAATTCAACTTGATATCTTAGATGAAGAAGAGGCATGGATCTTGTTCAAACGGTATGCCGGTCTAACTGATATTTCCTTCAAAAAAATTCTAGACAAGGGACATCAAATTGCATCTGAATGCAAAGGATTGCCAATTGCAGTTGCTTCTATCGGCAGTAGTTTGAAGGGCGAATTACGTCAAGAAGTATGGGATGTTGCTTTGAAGTCCCTACAAAAGGATGTGTCCATGGATGATGTCGATGATGATTTGGTTTGCATTTATAGATGTTTGAAGGTAAGCTATGATTATCTCGAGAATCAAAAAGATAAAGAATTGTTCCTCTTATGTTCTCTATGCGTAAAAGATGAAGAATTTTCAAAAGAAATTCTAACAAGGTTTGGCATAGGAGTCGGCCTTTTTGGGGAAGTTTATGACATATATGAAGATGCTCGAAATCAAGCAATTATAACAACAAGGAAACTCCTAGATTTATGTTTACTGTCGGAGACAGCAAAAGGAAATCTGGAAATGCATGGCTTGGTTCATAATGCAGCCCAGTGGATAGCAAACAAACAGATTCAAAGAGTAAATCTTTCAATCAAAATTCAAAAGTCATTGGTTGAAAGGGATAATAATATCAAATATTTGTTATGTGAAGGCAATCTAAAGGATTTGTTTTCCTCTGAGTTTAATGGGTCTAAACTTGAGATTCTGATTCTCAACATGAACATGTGTGATATTGAGGACATTCCCATTTCATTCTTTGGAGGAATTTTAGGGCTACGAGTTTTGAAGTTATCAAATAAAAGAATTAATCTAGAGCTGCCAACTCTATTATTACCACAATCAATTAATTCATTGACGAACATTCGTTCTATATTATTTGAAAGAGTCGATTTGGTTGACATCTCTATTTTGGGAAGCCTGGAAAGTCTAGAAACTCTTGATTTGAATCATTGTAAAATTGATGAACTTCCTCATGAAATTGAAAATCTGAAGAAACTTAGACTTCTGAACTTGGAAAAATGTGAAATTAGAAGAAATAATCCATTTGAAGTTATCCAAAGATGCCCATCAATTGAAGAATTGTACTTCCGAAATAGTTTTAACTGTTTTTCTCAAGAAATAACCTTCCCTGCATTGGAAAGGTATCATCTCACTGATGGTTTCGGTATGATGAATGATTCACTATCAAAATGTGTGTCTTTTCAACAGGATTATTTCTCAGAACGAACATTCCAGTATGTGATGCAAGGAATAGAGGTTCTTCGGTTGGAAAGCATTAATAAGGGATGGAGAAATCTAATGCCTGAAATTGTTCCTATTGATCAAGGTATGAATGATCTAATTGAGCTTCATTTGAAATATTATTCAAAACTACAGTTCCTCATAGACGCTGGATATAATTTTTTTCACATACCAAGTGTCTTTTCCAAGTTGGTTGTACTACATCTCGAGGAAATGGAAAATTTGGAAGCATTATGCAATGGTCGCATCTCATTTATCTCCATGAACAATTTAGAGGAGCTATATATCAAGGGATGTCAAAATTTGCGAAGCTTGTTTGACTGCAGCCTAGAGCTGCGTAATCTAAAGAGCATCACACTAGAATCATGCTCAAAATTGGTTTCTGTTTTTGATATGTCAAATTCTCAAAGCCTACCACTGTTGGAGAGCTTGAAAATAAGTAAATGTGAGCAATTGGAAAACATAATTATATATTATACAATTGAACAAATGGAGGATTGGAGTGATTATGATAACAAGAGTTGCTGCTCAATGTTTCCAAACCTTAAAGTTCTCGATATTCACATGTGTCCCCAGTTGCAATTTATACTTCCTTTTCTCTCAGCTGAAGACTGTTTGTTACTAGAAGTTATCAAAATAAGTTGTTGTTACAAGCTGAAACACATATTTGGCCAACACCAAGACGTCAAACTCGCTTCAGTAAAAGAAATGTTAATTGGTGATTCGCCAAATTTCATTGACATTTTTCCAGAATCTTATCATTCCAGTGAAGGGTCATCTAATTCCATCTTCAAGCTACAAACAAAATTGGTATCCATCTCATTTTTTTGTTACCTTTTTATGCTTTTCTTTTAATAGATAGCAGACGTTATCCCTACGGTCACTATTATAAACAAAAAAATTTCCTTCAAATTTATTAAAGAATTGATATATCTAGTCTATATTATAAATCTAATACATCAATTATTCTATTGTAAAATGATCATTAATGTCACTTTAATTAATAAAAATCATTCAAAAGTATTATAGAAAAAAACAAATAATTTCATAATAAACAAGAAATTTCATTTGTGTAGATAATCTTAAATTACAAGCACATAAAATGGTATGATGCATTAAATTGGTTGTGTTTAATGTAAAAGTTTTAGGAACACTTTCTTTTTAATGGTGACTTTTAAAACTCAGTACGTAAGGCTCAAATGAACCTCACTCAATAAGAGAGTGAGTGTTAAAAAAAACCGTTTCTGGCATTCATATTCTATCGTAAATTGTGAGTAACCACAACTATGATATTGTGTAAGAGAAAAGTTATATGTTTGCATTAACTTCAGTTATATGCACACTAAGAAATTGTTTCGTTTGATTTAAGTTCCTTTTTTATTTGGATTATATCATAGGAATCGATTTTCTATTGTCTTGACATATGGAAACGTGCTCAATGTCTATCAAGGTCAACATTACATATTAAGAGCAATATTAAAGTGATGGCACTGGTGAACGTTTTAGAGATAACATCAGTGCTTATGTTGTCTATTGCACCAAAAGTGTTGTGGGCGAGCTTGACTATTAAAAATTGTGTTGATTTGGAACAAATAATCGTAGACATTGGAGATAACAGTGGCAGAGGCGATGTCTTCCCAAAATTAAAAGAGCTCTACGTTGAAAATTGTGTGAAAATGGAATACATAGTTGGACACATTAAAGCTCTTGTACCAAAAAAAATAAACAAAGCTAGTGATGATCATCAAAATCACAATGAGATGACTCACATTCATCTTCCAGCTTTGAAATCTCTCAAGCTTTGCAGTCTTCCAAGTTTAATCAGCATGTGTACCAAAAGCTATCGCACAACGTTTCCACCTTCAGCGGTACTTGAACTCATTGATTGCTACAAGGCATATATTAAATCTTTTGGTTATTTCTCTGTTCCTAATTCTATTTCAAGATATCATGACAGTACAACCATCAAGGTACCCCTCTTTTCCATATATTTTTTTATGAATGTTTGTGAAATTATTAATTTAGCTCATGGGAAGAATATTACTCTTTTCGATTCCACATATAAGAAAACATTTGATCAACAAAAATTTATGTATTTGATAAAAAAAAATTATTATTTGAAGGACTATATATA
>Ga0228711_1005243_pt1 | contig 19783 bp, 16 predicted proteins | sample MedpolnodulmetaG_2_FD_177996 | JGI IMG/M metagenome (GOLD analysis project Ga0228711, IMG submission 177996) | Root nodule microbial communities from Medicago polymorpha collected in Santa Monica, California, United States - brown nodules | ecosystem: Host-associated > Plants > Roots > Nodule... | reverse complement strand
TTTGTTATTTTTTTTTTTAAAAGAAAAAAAAAAAAAAAAAAAAAAAAAAGGACACATGCATGCTTCTTCTCATTTATAGTTACATTTGACCTAAATACATTCTAAATGCTAATAAAATAAATGGCAATAATTAAAAAAAATGCTAATAAACATGAAATGCAAAATCAAATAAATAACATAAAATGCAGTAAAAATAAAATGAATGAGAAAAATAAACGAGATAAAATAAAAAGAAAATATGAATGCAAGGGGTGCAAACAGTAATATAGGGGTGTGTATAGCAAAAAAGGGATATGATTATGGGTCAGAAAGGCCCAAAAAGGTTAGTCCATCAAAAAGGAATCAGGATCGTCTGATTTGATCAGACGTCGCTGATTTAAACAAGGGGAAGAGTATCACCGACCGTAGATTGAGATCCGACAGTCCCAAGGGTGAAGGCACGTGGTAATACATGGTCACGCATGCACAAGATCTGCAAGGACTATATAAATAATTCTCATGTGTTTTTTCCTCATTTTCTCCATTTTTTTTCTCTCTCTCTTCACTCAAAGACTCTCTCCTTTCTCCCTTCCTCTCTTGTTCAAGAACACGATAGTGTTCTTCCTTCTGCAGATTCTGGCGCGGTGGTCGGCCACCCTCGGTGGCGGCGCCGCCGGAAACCTTTGTTTATTTTTATTTTTTCGATTTCTTTTTCTTTTCTTCTTCTTTTTTCGGCCTTTCTTCTCCTTCCTCTCGTTTTTTGATTTTTTTTTCTTACACAATAAAAAAATAAAATATAAACCTAGATCTAAAGAAAAAGAAAAATACTACATTTTGTACTGTTCGTTTCGGATTGGGATCTGGTTAGGGTTTGAGACCGGTTTTGTATTGACTATTGTGGGTTGGGCTCAGTTTGCTTACTGGAAAAAAAAAGTTGTGGTGTTGGATTTACTGATGATTGAAACAGGTTCCGAATTTGGATTGGAATTTGTGTTGGTGCCGTTTTTGGATTCTTGTGTTTGTGAATTGATGTAACTGGTTTCTAAGAATTGGTGTACTTGTGACCATTTAGGGGTTCGTGATTGTGATGAGGGTTTGGGGAATATTGTTACTGATGATGTTGTTTGTAATGGATTTGTGAATTTGTTGGTAATGGCTATGTTGAATCGGTTGTGATGTTTGTTTGGCTCGACAACTGCTTCTGGTTTGTGTTGTTTTACTTGCAGGTTTTCTTCGTGTTTTGATTCTCTTATCGGTTTTTTAAGGCCAAATTGAATTTTTCAAAATGAAAATTTCATTAAGAGAATTTGATGGGGGATTGAATGGCATTGAAAGTGATTGGACGCGTTTTGGTGAATATGGAAACAAAGTTCTGACCCTAAGATTATGGCACAATGGAGAAGAAGAAAAAGAAAAAAAATGGGACCTGGACCCCTTGGACAATATTTTTGGACTTTTGGACTCATTGAAAATAATTCATAAAAAGAAAATAAAATACCTAAAATAAAAAATAAAAATTTAAAAGTAAAAAAATAAAAGATGGAAATAGAAATAAAGTAAAAACTAATAAAAATAAAAATAAGACTAATAATAAAATAAAATAAAAATGGCCCGAAATCGGAACAAAAATGAGGTATTTTAAAATATCTCCCTGCCGAAATTTTCTCCGAAAATCAAGGAATATTCCTGGTCAAAAGACATGTGACAGTGGGACCTTAGGTCAAAAATTGGGGTATGACATGTGTGTTCTTGCATTTTCATGAAATTGTTGTTAATTTAAGTTGAATTTTGTACTCCATTTATTGTAGTTATTTGAATATGTGAAAAGTGATAAAATCATGTTGTTGTTGCATGAAAATCTATGTTTGGTTATGATAAATTTGTGTTATTGTGTTTTTAGCTTAATTGAACGAAAATCATGAAGTTGTTGATGAATGTTGCTCAATCTATGTTTTATCTCTTTGTTATGACCTTGGCCAAGTGTATGTGGTGGAATTATGTTGTTGTAAATCGTTATTGTGTTTGAGTATGAGTTGTTATATGAAAAATGAGTTTTTAAGTGATAAGTTGTAATAGGTGATAATTAAGTTAATTGATGTTGGAAAGGAGTGGAATTAAGTTAATTAAGTTAGAATTGATGTATAAGTGATTAGATATAAGTAGTTTGAGGATTTGAGAGAATTTGATGTGAATTGGATCAAAAAATGGTGTTAAAAACGGTATTTCCCAAACAAAAGAGAAAATTGCAGAATTTCCCTTGCTATCAAACATGCACGACCGTGCGCCTGGGTGGCACAGGCCATGCGTGACTCTTGACATTTGGTGGCACGACCGTGCGTCTGGTAGCACAACCGTGCGGTTCCCCTCTGTGATGGGAAACTCCAATTTTCGACTTTTTAAGGTATCAAATGCATGTAAATAGGTCCCAAATGCCTAAACTTGATTATTAGGAGTATAAATTAGATGTGTAGGAGCACTTAACCTAACTTATGATGGATGTAGATTGGTTAATGTAAAATGTGTAAAAAAAAGACGAACTTAGACAAATGATAAAATAGACGAACTTTGTAGAATAATGAATTATGACATGTTAGCTTATAATAAATTATATGATAAATGTGAGTGAAATGCTGATTAGATAAGCGTAAGTGGCGAATCGTCTAAGATGCAAATTGACTAATTGAAGTAATGTTGTTTTATTGATGCTATATTGATGATAAAACTGATGCTGGTGTGGTAAACATGATGATGCGATTATTATGATGATGTTGAAAATAAATTGTTTTTATGGATATATTGATTTGAAGATGCTTGGTGTCTTGGTGTGATGTTATGCTATATGATGAAGTGGTCATATAACATGAACTATGTGGAGTCGTGCATTGTCGAGTCTTTACTTGTATTTATGCATCATGGTCAGTCCTATTTAAAGACGGGTGGATTAAATCGGTAATATACCTCCGATTATCCAATTATTTAAAGAAGGGGGATCACTCGGTAACATAACTCCGACATCCAAAACTTGGTACCACATGCATAAAAAGTCAAACTATAACATCAAATACATATGAGTCTATGTGTGAGTTGTGTATTTGATTACATGAATCTATGAGAAGTTATGAATGTGACTATGTGTATCTCTGTGATAATTGTGTAATTGTGATGATGGTGATGAAGTGTGAATGGTGTATATTCAACTTGGTGATAAAATGGTAGTGTGAATACTTGCTATGTCTTATAATGATGATTAGATATTTTTTGTATTTTTTTAATGACTTATTAGATTCATTGGTCCTCTAAATAATTTCAAGTATTTATTTTGTTCCCATAATTTAAAAAAACTCATGTTTTTGTCCCTCACTTTTTCCTTCGTTTGCCAAATAAATCTCTGGCTGTTAAGTTTAACCCCAAATGTCTATGGTGGACCAACCTTAAGAGTGGTTCACCATAGACCTTATTAAATTTTTTAATTTAAACTGTTTGATCTGTTTTTTAAAAAGATGACCATTGGATTATACGTGTCTATTGTAACTTATAGTGTATCAACAATAACTAATATTTTTTCTTTCTTCATCTTCTACTTTACTAATCTTCATCATCAACAACAACTAATTAATTTTCCTTTTATTCATCTTTTTTCGTCAACTTCTTCATCATCTTCATATAATCTTCAACAACATTCATAAAAAATCTAGAAAAAAACTCATAATCAATTAAACACCATCAACAAGAACAACATATACAAAAAACATCATCAAAGTCAATTAAGCACCTCAAACCCCTTTTTTCCCAAACTTTTCCTTACCTTTCATCCTCTCTCTTCTCCATCGGATACCATTCCCCCTTTCTTACTTTTTTTTCTTTCATTTTTTTCTTATATGCACATCTATCAAACTAATCCATTTGCATTCTCCTCCTTCTCTTTCATTTTTGGCTTCTCAATAAAAAAATCAATCCCAACTTCAATTAATCAAAATTCCAACAAAGATGTGTCAAATTCCTGTTTATCTCCACATCTGCATCTCGCCGCCGTTTCACAATTTATGTCTAACCATCTTTCCCAGTTTTCCAATTTTCGGATTCAATATAAAAAATGAGAAGCAAAACAAAGATGAAAACACCAGGACAATCCTTAAACACGGTTTTATGGGTTGGATTGAGCTAGGTTAGAATGAATGAATCAGAAAGGAAACCACAAGGATTCAAAGGTCGAAATAGTGAACATAAACAAAACAAATGCCAACTGCTATTTTCTGGCACAATGGAGTCATTTTCCAGCGTAGTGGTCGCCGGAGCAAATTCATCCGATCATGGATTTTCTTTGTGGGTTTTGTAGAGAATATGAAGGAGAGTTTGTGGTGGTGGTTTGTCACGAAACAATTTGTGGTGGTCTAAATCTAACAATGAAAATGACGGTTATGAGACTAAAAAAATGTCTCATATCCAAAATTAAAGTTCAGGATGAGGTAGAGAACAAAGAGAGATGAATATTATGTATTTTGTTTGACAAAAGATGGCTAGAAACACCACGGTGGGTGGCCAGAAAGTTCAACCGGAAAAAGAGGAGAGGGAGAGTATGGTTTTGTAAAGTGGAAGAAATAAAAGGAGATGAAAGAGTCTTGAGGGCGAATAGGTTTCGTAAAGAGAGGAAGAAATTACGGGTTTTTTTCTTCTTCTGGGTTTTTGTTTATGAATGTTGGTGAAAATGATATGAATATGACGAAGAAGAGTGAGGAAGAAGATGAAGAAATGGAGAAATAATTAGGTGTTGTTGATTCACCGAAGATAAAATACACTTGCATAATCCAATGGTCATCCTTTCAAAAAAAATCAAACAGTTTAAATTAAAATAATTAATGGGATCTATGGTGGACCACTCTTAAAGTTCGTCCACCATAGACATTTGTGGTTAAACTTAACAACCATGAATTTATCTGGCAAATGGATAAAAAAGTGGGGGACCAAAACATGAGTTTTATTAATTATGGAACCAAAATGAAACCTTGAAATTATTTAGGGGACTAATAGATCAAATAATCCTTTTTTAATTGATTGAAAGAAATTATATGTGTTTATAGTATTTTAGGAAATGAGTATGTGTATTTATATATGATGTTTGATTCCTTAATACTATACTTGAGTTCATATCTTCTTTATTTTGAACGTATATCTTACCTTCCAATGGCTTTTTGGTCGCCTACATCCTCGTGGTGTAGACGTGCAGGTTCAGAACACTTGATCGGTGTGAGTTCCCGAGGACGGCTTGATGCCTACCCTCCTTTCTTTGCTTTTATCTTGGAGTTTTAGTAGCAGTGCTCTGATTAGGATGTCGAGGATTTATTTACCTATAGATTTTATGTTTGAGGAACCATTGAGTTCACTATATGCTGTATATGAGATTTTGGAGATTATATCGTTATGATGTCTGAGATGTTATTTTCCATTGCAACTGTTTAAATTCATGATGATATATGCATGATTTGGATTAATGATGACGTAGCTCCTTGAACCTTTGTGATTATCTGTTTATTTTATTATTAAATATTGTATGTGGGGTTTGAAGGTGTTACAGTTTCCCCTATGGCTCCCATTAATCGATTGATAGCTAGATCTTGGTTTTCGATGAGCTCTTTGGTTTTGACATGAAATCTTTGGCATAACTAGCCTTTTCAACTCTAGCCATGGGCGGATTTACCACCCAGCTAGCCTGGGCACGCACCCGGGCTTAACCCATACTTTCTTTGTATCGCTATAAGAAAATTACAAGCAATTTGACTTGTAGTGACAGCCAAAATCCGTACCAAATGGTTGTCACTGCATGTTTTTCACCTTTACCTGCGAACAAAATGTAGGTAATTCTAAGGAGACTATTTTAAAAATATTATGGACCTCTCTACCTACGGTTGTGGCTGTCACTAAAACTTATCATTATTTTTTTTATTTTTATATTTTCTATTCTATTATAAATTCTAAAAATGAAAAATTCATAAAATTACCATTAAAATTAGTTTAATCAATATAATAAAATATTATAATCAATATCATTCGAATTTGAAATTGATTACCATAATAAATTTTTTGAATAAATTTTTTAAGTGACTTAACTAAAATAATTATCCCTAACTATGAACTATTATACCATTCACTCAAACCAATACTCAATACTCACAAAACTTAAAATTTATATATACTCCATTGGGGATTTAATTTATGGTAACAAAATTTGAATCACTATTCATAATAACTTCATACCTAAAAAAACTTACTATCACTTCTACAACACGACATAATAAATTAAATTTTAACTTCTAATTTGTGAATCTTTAACAATAGTGTGTGCACCAAAGCTATTATCAACATCAACAAAAGTTGAAAGTCCATCAGTTATCAAGCGATGTCAATAAACTAGTAAAATAATCTTATAAGCCCGTGAGAAAAAATTGTTACCAACAAGATCAACGATGGGTGGTTTAATGATGTGATGATATGTTACACCGAGCGGGAGATATTCAAGTCACTTGATGATGTTGATATTATTCAAACATTCAGCGCAAAGAGGTCTCGGAAAGGGCATTTACCTCCTAATTTTATTTAGCACGCTATTGGCAGGTCATGTTTCATCTCTCTTATTTCAAATTGTACTTTTATGGACAAAATGACAAGTCTATTTTATTTCAATCCATGACTATTTATATATTATGTCACATGCGAATTTGTGGTCAAACTTTTTTCTCAAGTTCGATAAAATTCCTGGCTCCGCCACCGACTCTAGCCTTGTCACTCACTATGATACTCTTCAACATGTTATCCGTGTTTTGCATCGTACAATTTCATCTTTTGAAATTGTTAGCTATGGTTTCTTATCCATTTCTAACTTCTTGGCAACCCACCATATCTAGTACTATGCTCGTCATCTGTTTTGCCACTTTTTTCGATCCAACCTATATGCATGGTTGCACATCTCGAACGATTTGCTCCTCGCTTTTTTTTTTTTTGTCCATTTGTTGACGATTTCACTTGCAGACGGTCTTCTAGTTTTACCCAGTATAGTGGCCAAACTCTTTTTTTCCGCCCGTCAAATGTCTAACTTCATCGTCTTGACAATCTTTGAGGGAAAATGGATCATAGGAGCCAAACTTAATCTTTTGTATGGTTCCAACCGTCTAAACAACTTTTTATCAACTTGTTTATCACATAATAAACACAACTTTGAAAATGCTATGTCATGAGAATTATAACTCACGAACAGTTCGCGAGTGTATTCCATTCGGGGCACCTTTTATTGACTTCATTTCTGTTTTTTTTTTTAACACGCAAAAATGAATTATATTAACATTGACATATCAGTGTCCTCAACACAAGGCGTATCAAAAACACCACTAAAATTTACAATCTGTCAAAAAAGAGATACAACAAGTGGGATAGCCAATGCCTAAGCACGACAAAAGGCTCGACCACCACAAATGATCACCAAAAACGAAATTAGCCTTTTTAGCTTTTAGTCACCGCAAAGAATAAGACTTTTATTTATCTAGAAGTAGAAATATAATGCTTTCTTTATTCTTAAATAACCTGCTATTAAATTCATTCCAAAAAATCCAAACACTAAGTACCCAAATAAGCTGGTGAAACGAACGCCGTAATTTCAAACCACCTGTAGATAAAATAAACTGTGTAAAGTGATCTGAAATAACACGAGGGTCCGCCCCTTCCAAGACAATCCACGACCACAGTAATGGCTAAAGATAAAGTAGCAATAAACGTCGCAAGAAATGGGGTTTTGAATTGTGACCCTTTTTGAATTTTAATTCTGAAAGTTTAACTAGTAAATATACTCAAGAAAATTTGTTGGTAAGATTAGACAAATAGGATTTAGAGAGATTAGTAAAATAATTATTTTATCATGGTCCAGAATCTTCTGGATAATAATTCCTTAATTAATACTTAGATAGAAATAGTAAAGCAGTATTAATAATTATTATGGACCAGAGAACTCTGGAAAATTATAAATGTAAAACGGTTTATATTAGGACCATAATGTTCTGGATAACAATTATAAATTTAAGCTGAATGTTCTAGACACCATCTCAAAAAGAACAAGAATCGCCCGCAAAGCACGGGCATTAGCCCAACTTTTGCCCCCTAAAAGCAATGTATCGTCAGCAAACTGAATATGAGAAATAACCGCTGGATTATCAGAACCAATGCTATACCCCTTAAAAATATAGGACTCAACCATAGCTTCATCATAATATTCAAACCCTCTACTGCAGTAGAAACAAAAAGGGTGAAAGAGGCCACCTTGACGCAATCCCCTTCCTAAAGGAAATTCATCAGTGGGGCTACCATTGACTAACATAGAAGTGGTAGCCATACTAAACACTCCTTAATCCACTTTCTCCACAAAGTCAAGAAAGACATTATGCCCATAACCGCATCTAGATACCCCCAGTCTATTGAGTCATAAGCCTTCTCAAAATCCACTTTAAACAACAGAAGTTCCTTCTTAGTCTTACGGGCCTCATCCATCACCTCATTAGCTATCAGAATCTCATCAAGAATCTGCCTATTTGTAAGAAAAGCTGACTGAGCATCTGAAATGGCACTCCTAATAACCTGTCTCAATCTACTTGTCAAGAGTTTCACCAAACTTTTATACAGGCTCCCGACAATTGATATAGGGCGGAAATCATTTAAAGTTTGAGGGTTTTCCACTTTAGGATAAGAGCTATAAAAATAGTATTTATACCTTTCGTCAACTTCCCACTTCAATAAAATTCTAAAACAAACCTCGTGATGTCATCCTTCAAATCAAGCCAGAAGTCTTTGATGAAGCCAAAGTTAATTCCATCGGGCCCCTGACTCTTAAAACTATCACAATCCCAAACTGTCGCTTTGACTTCCTCCACAGAAAAAGGTTTGATCAAACTGCTCCCCACCGCAAAAGACAACACCCGTAACTGTAAATTATCCACCCCAGACCTAACCACATGTTGCGCTTGAAAATAAGCCACAAAATACGAGAAGACAGCATGACGGACGGGCTTCACATCCTCCACCATATAACCCTCCACTAAAATCGAACCCAAACAATTGCGGCGCCTACGACTAAACAAGGCTGAATGAAAATATTTAGAGTTGGCGTCACCCTCACGAAGCCAAGATAACATCAATTGCTACCAACAAATGCTAGTATTAAGACGGGATAAAGAATGAATGTCCGAATTAATACTGTGCAATTTCATAATCTCCTCTTCTGAGAGCTCCTCCTCTTCCCCTTTACCATCAAGGGCAACCATCTTATCCTTAAGAGCAGTTATCTTCCCAGATAAATTCTGAGTATGCGATATGTGTCACTCCTTCAGCACCATCTCATCTTCATTTCTGTTAATCCACTTCTCCCATGAATTTTGCTCGCTCTTACTTTTATTGGTCAATATTGATTTTGTGATGCCTTTGTTGTGTTTTACTTTGCTGTATTTAGCATTGTTGAACACAACTTTATCTTCTGTTGTTTTTCCGACGGATGAAGTCGTCATATGTTTCATTGATCCTCAAGTAAATGTCAAAAAAGTTACTGCTAAAAAAGTTCCATGAGATCGCCATAATAGCATACATTGATCAATTCTTTTTTTTAAGGAAATTGATCAGTTCTTTTTAACCACTCCAAGTTAAAGAAAACATTCATTTTTTTAGGGGAAAACATTCATTTTATCGTAACACTAATCAAGCATGACATTGCTGCTCTTTCAAACAAAACAAAAAAAACATGACATTAATGTGTTATCTCTAACATCATGTCAACTTTTTCAACTCGTGTAACGTACGCATACTTTGCACATTCTTTGAAGAATCTACAACTTTTATTAATAGGGTATGCATATACACACTTCATCAAAAGTTTATCTCATCTCAATAATTTAAACTCAACAACTTCAATTTCAAAAACACAAGCACACTTTCTTTAATAACATTATATATTTTCAAATATTAATAAACAACAAATTAACAACAAAGTCTCGCGTAGATCAAACTCATTGAAAAATTTCCCTTACCTTTGATTCTTTTCTTCCACTAAGTTTTTTCTACTAATCCTTCAGCCCCACCAACTCTTGTGGGACATTATACAAGATAGAAAATGTAAAAAAGTTAGTAATCTTCACATACTTGACTTTTTCATTTATGGTCTAATAAGTCCGTTACATTAAACTTGTAAAACAATTGATAATTAAAGAAGATAACTCAAAAAAGAGAAGTAAGTATGTTTAATCCTTCTTTTTAAGATAAAGGATTGATTAATTCAAATTATGTAGCATTAACATGGTGTCACGCAGCACTGTGTTTGATGGAGGGGGAACTCCTTTTAGATCATTGAAAGCACTTTTGAATTCTTTATTTCATTTATTCATTTGGCTGTCAAATTTAAAATATTCTTGGGTGATAAGAGAACAAGGATACTCTCTGAGAAGCACCAGGGCCGGACATTGGGGTGCAAACCGCTCAATGGAGTTAGGCTTCCTTAACGTATGGGCTTCAAAAAAAAATTATAGTCAAGTAGTACTACTAAGTATTATCCACTAAAAAAAATCTTTATAGGTTGTGATTTTCATTTTTGGGTATACCGCATATATACGACACTCTGTATTTATCTTTTAAAAAATTTAAATTGAACATTGTTCTTTAAAAAAAATACATTTTTATTTTATTACGGACTTCTTTTTACTTACAGAGCCGAGCCTCCGGATTCGTAGGAACGGCCCTGAGAATCACAAAAATATTGCCATTCCACTTTCGACTTATGTTTTGATTAATTTAGGACTTGTTTTATTACATTATTATTTTCCAAATAAATCATGAAGTATATTCTGAAACTCTTAATAATTATATAATTGCTTTTAAAAATGTAATTAAAAAAATTAATTTCAAACTTTTATGTAAAGCTAAATTACTTGTATGTACTATTACTAGTTTAACAAGAAATATAATCGTTCTTTTAATTTTTTGGTACAAATCTAATTTATTTTTAACAGCTTTTATGAATAAAAGTCTTTGTTTGGAGTATTATTTTTTTGACCAATTGATTCGAGTATTCTTAAAATTGATAGGTGATAAAAATTGACAAACATTATGGCACATCGTCACTTCTTGATGATTGCGGGATTCTTAACTTTTAATAGTTGATAATAAGGATTCTTGTTGCTTCCCATGTTAGCTTTTCTAAATTTTATCAATGATAACACGGCATTAAAAATTCATAACGTTTATGTTTATGTTGATGTTGACATTTTCATTAGTTTTATTGTATATTATAGTTGTTTATAAAAATCAAGTTGGCATTGATTCTACTACCATTATTCTTTCAAGGATTTTTTTGTTACTAACCATCCATTTGTTTACTTTATTATTAGGAAAATTCTACGGTGAAGTCGTGAAAATAACTTTTTTGATGAAGTTAACACTATAACATCAAAAGTGTAGTGAGTAACACCCCACTGTTTGTACAGTGGCATCAAAAGTTCAGTCCCCATAGTATCATCAATTCATCAGATTAACAAGACTACACTTCATCTAATTTTATCCTACCTTGTTTTAAGTGTAACACCTCACAAAGTGTAACACTTAAGACTATCACATAATATCATCAAATCTGTTTGCATGTTAAAGATGCCAACGATAAAATAGTACCTATAAGTCCAAGATGTTGCAAGCATTACTAGATGAATTACTATTAATCATTAATCAGTAATCAACAATTTAAAAATGAATCAAATATTAAAATCAAAATTAACTTTTTCAAAAAAGTCAGTTTTCTGACTGCACCGTAGAAGCTCCCTTATTATTATCCAATAATAATAGCATTTGATGAAAACATGAGGGTTAGAAACAAAGTATTTCTTTTCACGCAAGTTTATGATTAAATATTTTTCAAGTGAATGCATGATTGATGTAAACGTTCAACTAAATTTTGTGTTTCTATACATCACGTTAAGGAGATTTTCAAACTTAACACATACAGTGTGTATATATATATCCAATAATTTTGTGTATATATATATATATATATATATGGTTGGGATTAAAATACAGTGATGTCTACGGTGAATTCTGGTAAATAGTTTTTTTTTTACAGATGTAAATAGATTTTTTTGAAAGATAGTAAACAGTTTGATTGATCAATTACACGGTTATATATTAAATAAAGAAAATAAAGTAACTAGCAATACCAAAATTATTAAATTGAACGCTTTCATTCGAATTCGAACTTAAAATTATGCAATGTGTATCAGTTTTCAGTAATCTTTACCACTTCATCTACGATCCAAAAAAATATAAATAACGTAAAGATATTCATAAGAGAGCAGAACTTCGGGTGTGAAATTTATAAATTATTTGGTGAAACTTATGTTACAAACAAGAAAACATGTGAGCATGTGTTAAGTTACTATTTCATACCAAAACAAATCTGATGTTCTTTTGCTCCCTATGCACTAGAAACAAAAGTCAGGAAGAGTAATCTCCGGCACACTTCCACAATATGTTTTTGTTGTTTCTTTTCTTCTTTTTAACAAGACAATGTTTTGGTTGTTGGTGAAAGCATTTCCACAAATAATCTATAAAATTAAATCATCTCAAATTTTAGTAGAATGGTGTTTATTTAGTCTAATTTTTTTATTTTTTGAAGAAAGAAGTAATTTATGCCTTCTTATGAACATATTTTAAGGATTCCAAAAAGAAGTAATTTTACATTAATATAAACATTTCTTTTTAATTTTTAATACATTTTGTGCACATCATTTTTTTTTAAAGATTTTGTGCGCAACTTTTAAAACAATATTTTGAATTATTTTATAAATTCGCAATTAGATTGGTGATTCTCTCTAATCTTACACGAGTTTGTGCCTTCTTAACTTAAGTTTTCTCTTATAAAAATCTTAATGTTCAAATAATACAATTATTAATAAAAAAATTATCTATTATGTTTTCTCCTTTATTGATTTGGTCGCCACATTTTCAATTTTCCCTCAAATTTAAATTGGGTTGACGTGATACCTATCTTTTATAGTTAACGTCATTTTTTTTAAATTAAAAAAATACAAAACGATACAAAGTTTGAAACTTTAATTAGAGAGTGTATTCCTAGATGATACCACTTCAGCATAAACTTTGAATGTAATTGAGATCGGAGCTTACCAATTACAAGTAATGGACATAAAGGAACAAAATCGCGCAAAATATAGTAGAGGCCAAAATTGCACAATAGAAATATTTGGAAAGAAAAAAAGTAAAAATAAACATTTTTGTGAACAAAGTAAATAAACTTTTTTTTAATAGGCAATTTGTTACAACTTTTAACATTCAAAAAACTTATTTAAGAAATTTTTAAACTTTATTTTTTCTATTATAAGACAAAATTCTTTTTTAAAACAAAAAAATTACAAACATTAATTTAAGAAAACCACCCAAATTAGTTTCTATTTTTATTTTAACTTTTTAGATGTTTTTTAAAGAGAAATGTTAACGAGTGTTCCCGGGATATTCTTTAAGACCTTTTTTTTTTAAGAAACTTTTTAAGACCTTTAAATGGTAACTTTTTACGAAAGTACGTGTAATCAATGTATTGAAAATTGAAATATATGACTTTTGTATAAAATAATTTCTTCTTTTTGAATCTTTAAAGAGTATCCCGAAGACATTCGTTAACAAGACACTTAATAAAATAAGTGAGAGGTTTTTTTTTAGTAAAATAAGTGAGAGATAACAATAACATTATGTAGTGTCAAATGCATACGTTAGTAATAGTTTATTTCGCTATTAGGACATACTAGTTGAGATAGGAGCTACCAATTACAAAGGAAAAACTTTGGTCCACAACTCTCTCCAATAAGTCAGTCATAATTTTCTCTCTCTAAATTTTCTCTTCCATTTGTTTTATTTAGAGGATAATTTTGGGTCAATTATTGACCTAAAATCATCTATTTTCATCTTTTGCTCTATATTTCAATATAAATAAGTGATTTTCATATAGATGAAAGTTTTTTCTTCGTGATTCTGTTTGAGTTTGGCCTTGTGTTGTCGCTGTCTTATTGCGGTATTCATTTGATTTCTATTGAAATACCAGTTATTCAATCAATAATTTAAACGTCAATGTTGCAGATCCTAGACATAAGTATTTTGATCACTTTAATTTCATCATATTATTTTTGAGTATTTTGACATTGTATGTACTAACTTGGAAGTTGTGAGTTTGTTCATAGAATCTCCGTTTACGTTTTTAGCGATGTTGAATGATGTTTTCTTTCCATTTAAATAAATTAATATCGTTTTGTTTTTGTCAAAAACTTGTATAAGGCCAAAATTCCACAATAGAAAAATATTTAGAGGGCAAAAGGTAAGTACAGCTTTTTTTAATAGGCAATTTGTTACGGCTACTAACATTCAAATAATCTATAAATTTTAAGGAAATTTTTAAACTTTGTTTTTCTACTATAAGAAAAAATTCTTTTTTCTACAAAAATACTATAAAAAATAGGTTCATCCTTAAAACAAAACTACCTAAACTAGGTTCTGTTTTTATTTTAACTATATGGATTTCTTTTGGTACATTTTTTTAAAAATTATAACAAACTTGAAAAAATTCCCAAAGTAATTATTTTTCTAAAACAACTATTTTTCTAAAAGTACAACAAAGTAAACATTGGATATAGAAATAAGTAAAGAGGAAAATGAAAGAAAAGGAATTGAATATTAAAAATAAAATAAAGAAAGAAAGAGATAGAGGTGTAACTGGTCCCACAAAGTGATGTACCTGCTGTCAGACAGACTGGTTCTTCCCATTTCATCATCATCATAATCTCTTATACATAAAACACATCAACTCCAAACCCATCTCACTCTCTCTATATTAGTCTCAACCCTTTTCTCATTACCCTAATATCACTTCTTCTTAACCTTCTTAACCTTAACCCTAATATCACTCTTTTTTTCATATCATCAAATGGCTGCTGAACCCCAAAAACCTGCTGAAGAAGTGGTCACAACCACTTCTGAAACTGTTGTTGAGAAAGAACAACAGGCTGATGGAGTTGTAGCTGCCGCTGTTGCTGATCCTCCTCCTGCTGTTGCTGATGAGGCGGAGAAGCCAGCAGAAGTGGTGGCTGATGTGGAGAAAGAAAAGGTGGCTGATGAAACTGCTGCTGTTGTTGATGAAAGTAAGGTTTCTCAATCGGTTTCTTTTAAGGAAGAAACTAACGTGGTTTCTGAACTTCCTGAAGTTCAGAAAAAAGCACTTGATGAACTTAAACAGCTTATTCAAGAAGCGCTTAACAAACATGAATTCACCGCTCCTCCACCCGCTCCAGCCAAAGCACCTGAACCTGAAGTAGCCGTAAAAGAAGAGAAAAAACCTGAAGAAGATGAAAAGAAAACCGAAGAAGTGGCAGAAGAGAAGAAAGATGAAGCAGTAGTTGAAGAGAAAAAGGTGGATGAAGAAAAAGGTTCAACCTCTGAGGAACCTAAAGTTGAAGCTGCTGAACCTACTGAAAAGAAAGTGGAGGAGACTACTGTTGTAGAAGTTGTTGAGAAAATAGCTGCGAGTACCGAAGAAGACGGCGCGAAAACGGTTGAAGCTATTCAGGAAAGCATAGTATCTGTTCCAGTTACTGAAGGTGAACAACCTGTTGCTGAGCCTGTTGCTGAACCTGTTATTGAAGTGGAGGTTACTCCTACTGTACCAGAAGAAGTTGAAATATGGGGAATTCCTTTACTAGTTGACGAAAGAAGTGATGTGATTCTTCTCAAGTTTTTGAGAGCAAGGGATTTTAAGGTGAAGGAGGCTTTCACTATGATCAAACAAACCGTGCTTTGGCGAAAGGTATTAGAGATACTGTAAATTTGTTAATAGTTTGTTGTTAGATAGTTATTAACTCGTATTAGAAATATATGCATGTTTGATTAAACAACTTATTTTGCAGCTTATAGCATAAACACTTATTAAACACTAATAAGTGTTTATGAATAAGCTATTTCTATTACACACATAAAATAAAGTCGAACTGTTTTTGTATGATCTATGAACTCTTTTCATAATCTATTTCATAAGCTTTTGCTTTTTTGTATAAGTTCTCACAAATAGTATCACAAGTGTTTATGTTAATAAATAAGCTAGCACAGATAAGTCAATTCAAACACGCCCGAAGTTAGTTAGCAATCCTTGTAGAATTAAATAGAAGAAATATAAGTATAAATATCTAATAAATCAAATGTATTTGGTCTCAAATTTAGACCAAATACATATGATTTTTTTTTTTTTTTTTTAAATTCCTTTTTGCTTATATTTTTTAAGAGAGTATTTGTGTTCTTTTTTTTTTCTTTCCCGAATGAGTAGTTTGTTAATAATTTGTTGTTGGTTAGTTACTGACTTATTGTATCTCTGATAAAAGGAATTCGGAGTCGAAGCACTTCTTCAAGAAGATCTTGGAAATGACTGGGACAAAGTTGTTTTCACTGATGGTACCGACAAAGAAGGTCACCCTGTTTATTACAATGTTTTTGGTGAGTTTGAGGATAAGGATTTGTATCAAAAAACTTTCTCTGATGATGAGAAGAGAACCAAGTTTGTGCGTTGGTGGATTCAGTCTTTGGAGAAAAGTGTTAGGAAACTCGACTTTGCTCCATCTGGTATCTCTACTCTTGTTCAAATTAATGATCTTAAAAATTCTCCTGGACTTCTTGGTAAGAAAGAGCTTAGACAATCTATTAAGCAGACTCTTCAGTTGCTTCAGGATAACTATCCTGAATTTGTTGCCAAACAGGTAATTATTCTAAAATATGAGTTGGATTAAGCTCTTAAATATGTTTAGTGACTAATATGATTGCTTAATTTGGTGCTTTTTGTTTTGTTTCTATTTGTGTAGATTTTCATCAATGTTCCTTGGTGGTACCTTGCCTTTTCTAGGATGATCAGTCCTTTCTTTACACAAAGGACTAAGAGCAAATTTGTATTTGCTGGTTCCTCCAAATCTGCTGAAACCCTTTTCAAGTAAGTCCTTTCTTCACCTTTTTTAGTGCTTTCATCATAATTATAAGTCATGTATTTTATCCCATAAGAAGAAGGTTGCCACAAACACACATATTGCTATTATTATGACCAACTTACAAGGTTTTAAATTTCCTTCAAAATAGCTTTGCCATAAACACACACACATATTTGTATTATTATTTGCAAACTACATGAGATTTTAAATTGCTTTCGTAATAGCTTTTTGCTACGATGCCTAATATTGTGAAAAATTGATGTCAAATACTGCTTATGCCAAAGCTTTAAGTCGCGCCGCAATCCTTGATATTGCGGAGAGTCATGGTCAAATGCTGCTGAGGCAGGCTCAACCATAGTTGTGTTGTAGTCGCGGTGACTTAAAAAGCCTTGATATTGTGGTTTAGATTGCAGTCCTTGACTTCCTATAAAATCTTACGAGATGCTACAACAATTGTAGTATTGATCGCATAGACGTAAAAACCTTGACATAACTGTCACAATTGTATTTGCAGACAATTTTTGGACCTTTAGGAACATACCCTATTAATATATCATTATCATTGTTGTTATTTATTAAAGCTCTTATTGATTAATATTTGGCCGAACAGATATATAACTCCTGAGCAAGTGCCAGTCAAATATGGAGGACTGAGCAGAGAGGGTGAACAGGAATTCACCACTGCTGACCCTGCTACAGAGGTTACTATCAAACCAGCAACAAAACATGCTGTTGAGTTCCCAGTTTCTGAGGTGAGAAACAGTAACTTGTTTGATATACAATCTTATTCTCTTAAATTGCAGTCTGTGTCGCAGTTACACTGCAAACCTTTTATATTGTGGTCAAATGCAGTTGCAATTCTGTTGCAGAGACATCAAAATTCGCAATATTGCGGCCGCAATTACAGTTGCAGACCACAAATTAAAGCCATTATCCTTATGTTTGTATTTAGTGTGTTGACTGAATGATTGAATGTGCAGAAAAGCACTTTGGTTTGGGAAGTAAGAGTTGTGGATTGGAATGTGAGCTATGGAGCAGAATTTGTGCCTAGTGCTGAAGATGGATACACTGTGATAATCCAAAAGAACAGGAAAATTGCTGCAGCTGATGAAACAGTAATTAGCAACACCTTCAAAGTTGGTGAGCCTGGAAAGGTTGTACTCACCATTGATAACCAAACATCCAAGAAAAAGAAGCTGCTTTACAGGTCCAAGACCATACCCATCTCTGAGTAAAAGGTTTCACATTGACAAGAAAAAGGGTGTTTTGTATTCATTATAAGGTCAATAACATTATTGTGAAGGTTATTGGGTGGGTTACTTATATTCTTTTATAGGGATATTTTCTTCATTTGGTTTGTAAATTATATCTTGTTTCAAGTATGGGGTTGGGCAATTTTATTTACAGTTATTATTACCTATCAATATTCTTAAATTAATGTGATATTTTGTTCTTTTGTGTTGGAATTGGATGAAACCTTTGCTGGATGAAGAACACAATTGGGTTCTTTTGTAAAACAAAAGTTTATTGTTTTTGTTATCTAGTTTGATATGTAGAAACTAGAAACCTTATTAGGTTCAGAGGATCTTCTAAACCCCTTTTGTTTTGGTTTTTGATTCCTAATGTTGTAGATAACTTTGTACATTTTTACTGCAGGTTGATGGGGAGATTGATATAGAAGTCAGGTCTCAGAATGTCGTCGGATGAAGATGTCATTTCTACAACTCATGTTGTCGCTCCATCGACAGCTCCTTCTTCTAGTTTTATTTTGCAAAAGAAGTTGCCGAAGAATTGCAAAGAAAATTGTTGTCGTCTTTGAAGTCAATTTATCGAGAATATGAAGGCATTGGGGAAGGGTCTCAAAGTATGGGAGAATCACAACCAGAGGAAGATGATGATGATATTCATGGCATGGGTTTCTATGTAAAAGCAACTGGGCGTAGAATTGATGCTAGGACTAAGCTTGATAAATATCTTAGCGAAGAATGCGAACCTTATATTAAGTCAAATTAATTTGACATTCTAAATTGGTGGAAAGTTAACTCGTCTCGATATCCCATTTTAGCAAGTATTGCCCGCGAGGTGTTGGCTATACCAGTCTCTACTGTAGCATCAGAATCTGCGTTCAGTGCTGGAGGAAGGGTGTTGGATCCTCATCGCAGTAATCTTACACCTAAGATTGTGGAAGTGCTTGTTTGCACTCAAGATTGGCTAAAAGGATCTCCTTTCTCAAACTTATCTGATGAGAACCTTGAAGAACTAGAAACCTTTCAGCAAGGTAAATTCTGCTGTTTTACTTCTGAATATTAAAACTGCTATAGTAATTGGTATTAAATAATAAAATGTCTGATCATTGTATAGTGATAGTTGAAATGGTTTTAAAATTGGTAAATCAATGAGTTATTTCACGAGCTAGTTGGCAGAATTCTAGATATAAATACCTGATCCCTTGTAATTCCAAGTTGTGTTATGAATTTTCATTTGATTTAATTTCTTTTGTGGAATTCATCTTCTCTGTTCTATATTCTCTGAGACTTTTTCTTGTGTTATGGTGTTATAGGATAAATGTATTGTTAGGATATATAAGGAGGAGTTAGTAAGGAAAGTTATAGGATAAAATTGCAGAGACCATAAAGAAACTTAGAGGAATTACCTGTTTTTTTATTATGCTGGCAGCTTATTAGATTTGCTATATATATGTTAGTTTCTAATAATATTTAATATAATTTTTGCAGAGATGATTTCTTCATCGTCTTATGCAATGGCATCGG
>Ga0228711_1005242_pt1 | contig 19786 bp, 10 predicted proteins | sample MedpolnodulmetaG_2_FD_177996 | JGI IMG/M metagenome (GOLD analysis project Ga0228711, IMG submission 177996) | Root nodule microbial communities from Medicago polymorpha collected in Santa Monica, California, United States - brown nodules | ecosystem: Host-associated > Plants > Roots > Nodule... | reverse complement strand
TAAAAATAAAAATAAAATAAAAATCATTGTTAAATATTAGTCATTAATAAATAAAAAATATGGGAGAAATATTTGTCATTGATAAATCTAAAGAAAAAACAAGTGACAAATATTTGTGATTAATACATAAAAAATACAAATGTTTTTCGTTAATATATATAAAAACTAATAGAAATATATTTTCACTATGCATAAAAGCACAAGACATACATCTTTTTTTTTTATAGGCCAAGAGCAAAATGTCATAAAAAAGAATAGTTTCCAACTAAGTTGGAACCATACTCTTATTTGTTGTCGATTGCTCATATATATTATTAAAATAAGGGGAAAAATTACAACAAAATTGGGGGAACATAAAACCTGACCCAGTTAACAACCCTAAAAGGCAAAATCAAAATAATAAAAACAAAAAGAAAGAGAAAAAAGATCCACAAACTGGATCCAACCCAAAAAAATAAAACGTAAAAAATACGGGACACGTATTTGTCATTGCGGCAAAAAGAAAAACACGGACATATTTAAAAAAACACGAGATAAATAAATTTTATTGATAAATAAAAAATAATATATTTTTTCAATTGAAAATTAATAGTCTATCATTCGTGCATTGCACGGGTTAACACACTAGTTATTAACATTTCTCATCCATTTGTCAAAAAAACATTGACTTAATTATGGTATGGTTTTCCTATTTTAACTTATTCATTGAGTTGATTCCTTCATTTTAAATCACTCGGTTTTAGTCTCTCCTTCAGATATTTGTGTTTGAGAACATTGGTTTAACATATTTTAAATGACACAACATATATTTTAATGATATAAAGTGATCAACACTCATAAAATTATAATAACACTAATTAAAAACTTTAGTTTCAACTTCACATTTACCATTTTTAAGTATAAAAATCTAATTGAAGAACAAAAAATATAATTAACTCAAAAACATTTCTCATCCAATATTTATGCAATAGTTTTATCTTCTATTTTGAATAAGACAATATTATTTTTTTTGAAAAAAAATAAAAATATATTCATTTAATGTTCTTTAAAATGGTAAATAATTTTTTTTTGAGTCAATGTTTATTTTATGAAGAAAAAAAAAAGGCTTCCTTCGTGGCCTCTCCCTCTATATATAAGTTTTTAGGATAAACACAAAATCCAAGCATGTGAAACAACTCAAAGTATCTTACTTAGAATATTGTCTTTTCCTCCACATTCAATCGAACGTTGTTAAACGGTATAATCCAAACAAGACGGCAAGAGGAAGAGGACAATGTGTATGTTGAAAGAAAATATCAGTATAAACATTTTTCACAAATTGACAATGTGTATTCACACATATATGCTACTTTCCTATGTTTCATTTACAAAACGGGTGTACTTGCTTCAACAAAAAACGAAAGGGGTCCATTGAGAAACGGCTGTAAAAAAATATCGATAATTTTTTTTTGTCAACATACCGATTTTGTGGGAAGGGATCTTCATAGATATTGGTATAAGTGTCGGAGTTCGAACTCCGAATTCTCCATTTTTTAACACTTATAGTTTGTGTGTTTAGCTATTAGACTAATTGACAACAAAAACCTGATCAAAAATTATTTTAATTAAGAATCGGTAAACATGTGCAGGTTGTAACATTTCAGACAACTTTAATACGGATATTTTCAATGTGTTTTGTCCTGGCACGCTTTCTGGGAAACTTTTCATAAGGTCATCCATCTCAAAATTGCTCAAAGTCAAGTTCGTTTAACTATGAAGTTCTTATAATGTGTTACTAAAAAGAAGATGTATTTTGTTGGTATAAGTGGTACCAAACAATTGTTATAAGCCTTTCTTCAACCGTGTTGACTCACACATGCACGATCTAAGGATCTCTCTCATTCCAATGTGAATTTGATTTGCCTAGTAGATGTCAGGAGCTACTCATTGTCATGCTTTGTGCACCGACAACCACTCCCCGCCCTCGTTCGTCTCAAGTGTTACATGTCCATCAGTTTCGCTTGTCCGTCCCCGTCTGCTATGATACCACTTGTAACATCTAAGACGACTTTAAGTGTTGTCGACTGACCCTGCAGACCAACATAGATCTTTTCAGCGTGTTTTATCATCACTCACACGCTTTCTGTGACACCTCTCAGAAGGTCACTCATCTCAAAATCGCCCCAAGTCACGCACGCTTAACTCAGTGGTGGAGCCAAGAATTTTATTGAGCCTGGGCAAAATTTTGACCGCAAATTTACATGTGACATAATATATAAAGTCATAAATCAAAATAAAAGAGGCTCATCATTTTGTCGATAAAAGTACAATTTGAAATAAGAAAGATTAACATAACCTGTCAATAATGTGCTAAATAAAATTAAAAGGTAAATGCCCTATCTGAGACCTCTTTGTAGTGAATGTTCGAATAATATCAACATCATCAAGTGACTTGAATATCTCCCGCTCGGTGTAACATATCATCTAGTGGCAGAACCAGGATTATTACAAAGCTTGGGCAAAAAAAAATTTGCAACACATTTATATGTGTTTACATAAGAAATTGCAAGCAAATAATCAAAAAATCTAAAGAAATTGCCCAATTTATAAGGGTTTATATAAGAAATTTAGAGGAATTTACATAAGAAATTACAAAAAAAATTGGATCGGAGCCCGGGCGCGTACCCAGGGTTGCCGGGCGGTGAAACCGCCACCGATATCATCAGGTCATTGAACCACGCATCGTTGATCTTGTTGGTAACAATTCTATCTTACGGACTTATGAAGTAATTGTAAGTTGTAACTTGATATTATGTCATTTTGTTACCATAAATTAAATGAGCAATGGAGTATATATAAATTTTGATTTATGTGAGTATTGAGTATTGGTTTGTTTGAATGGAATAACAGTTCATAGTTAGGGAGAATTATTCAAGTTAACTTACTTCAAGAATTTATTCTAAAAATTGATTACAGTAATCAATTTTTAATTCCAATGATATTGATTAAACTAATTTTAGTGGAATATATATTTAGCTGCTGCAAACTATTCTTGAGATCATGATAATAGAAATATAAAAATGAGAGGAAGCATGACTCAAACACAGGACATCCAAAAGAAAATTGCACTTCCTAACCACTGAGACAGAGAAAAACTTGTTAAATAATTACACCAGATATCATATATATAGAAACACTGGGGGATGTCATGGCTGCATAGGTTTAAGAGAAGATCCGCCGCTAAGCCCGGACGGTAAATCCACCCATGGCTTAACTATGGAGTTCTTATGGAATGAGCTAACAAAAAAAAACTTAATGATATAGGTAGCATCAAATAATTCTTATTAATCTTATTTTAACAATGTAGTCGCATACCTTCACGATCTCAGATCCCTCTCATTCTAATGTAAATTCGATTAACTTAAAATTTGTCAAGAGTCGCTCATTGTCTGGCGCGACAAATTTTCCGCCATCATCCCCATTGCCATACATATTCTCCATTAAACTCTATTTTTATCAAGTGGTAAGTAGGGCTGAATATTAACTAGGCTAATTACATTCTGGAAGATGTGAGTCTGACCTACCTTGAAAACTGATTAGGCTAAGTTATTCACTAGTATTACATCCATTGATGAAACAATAATAATGATGGTTTTTCGATCGAAGTAATCGTGTGCAGTAAGCAAGCCGCTAAATGCAACAAAGAAAAATATTCTAGAGTTCTTATGATTAGGAGTGATAATCGTGAGGAGGATGGGACCAAATTATTCTTTTATATATTAACCAATCCAAGTTTCATGAAAATAATCATCATTTAGAATTCGGGGGTCTAGTAAATAAAGTTTGGTCAAAAATTGTTTTATTTGAGAATCAAATTAATTCGTTTTTAGTTCAAGTTTATTAACTATTTGAGCTTAACTGTTTGTTTAGACAGAATTATTTTATTATACTCTATTTTTGAGTTAATTTACTCTATTGTTTTAGATAGATTAAATAACAATAACCATTGAAGACACACACAAGTTGAAGAGTCAAAGTTTGAATCCCGATCACAATATTTAACCTAATAATTTTGATATTTTTGTTAATTGAGTTAAGATTTGTGAACATTAAATTCCTCTTCAAAAAAAAATCTTCTAATTAAATTTTATAATTCAAGTGTAAAATAAAAAAAATTATTCGATACATCCGAAATTTTTATAAAACTTTAAAACGGTTAATTTGCTTTTTTCAAATAACTTCAATTTTGACTTTTAATAAACGTTTTCCAAAAAGACAAGTATATACCAATCAGAAGATTACAAGGAATTCTTTCAAAAAAAAATTACAAGATTATAAATTTTATATTGTTAATATGACTGATAATGTATAATATGATGCTAATTAATCAATGTTTAAATTGTTTTTTTATTTTATTTTATGAAATTTATGAAGCATAATATATAATTGTATTTAGGTATACTTTTTTAAGGTGCTAACCTTTCAATAAGGGGTCTAATCCTTAGAGTTTGGTTGAAAGATAAGTAAAACTTGATCAAGAATCCAACAACCTAAAACATTGGAGTGTTAATCATAGAAAATTGCACATGAATGAAAAGCAAGCGGGCACTAAGTTGCGCCACCAACCCTTTCTAGATGGCAAAATGGATCCTCTTAAAAATTGCATTCATAGGTCTAAGAGATATGACCTTACTATGTATAACCTTTTGAACCATCGGTAGAAAATTTACAACCTCTAGTGCTAGGTAGCCAAAACTGTCAAACGCAAATAATATAAATGCATGTTGATCGTTAGAACATGTTTCGTCATGTTTGACCACTTTACTTGAATTTGCTTTGAAAATTGTTTATTCCACCGTAAAAGCCCTAGAGCTCAATCCTACGAGTAGGGAAACTCCGGCCAAGTCAAAACATGTATGTTTCCCTCTTACACTACCTATGAGAACATATGTTGTCTATGTTTCATCAAGAATTGTTTCACCTAAAAGTCAAATTTGGATTCTCTGGAAGGATTTATTTTTTGTAGAACTTATTTTTAGAAATCGTGGTTGGGTCTAACACAATCTCACAAAATCGACTTGTGAGGTGAGGATTGCCCCCACTTATAAGCACATTGTCAGGCCATCTCCTATCCGATGTGAGACTCTTAACACACATCCTCACGACCAGCACTATTGGGTTTGGTCCGTGGACATAAATGATGGGTGTGGCTCGATAGCGGAAACCTAATAACAGGTGACTCAATGCATCTTGGAGAGGCTCTGCTACCATCTTAGAAATTGTAGTTTGGCCTAACACAACTCCACAAAATCGACTTGCGAGTTAGGGATTGCCGTCACTTACACACTTATTAACCACTTGAGTCAAATCATTTGTTTATTTTTCCATTGACTTTTTTTCCCAATCCATCCTCCTGTTATGATTGTGTTAGAATTGCTCTTTTTTCTTCATTTAACTGTTATTCCATTGGTACATGCTTGTTGTTGTCATCCATTGGACATGATAAACTTGACTTTTTTTTTCATACATTATACTAGTATAACTATTATTAATTTAATATTATTATATTAATTGATGAAAAGAATATATAAACATATATATTTCACATATATTTTGTTTGAACTTAAAAGAAAGACCGAAAAGAACAAGCACTATGTACAAATACATGGAAGAAGAAAAGGAATAACGCGTCCCTTGATTCTAAAAAGGAGAAACAGAAAGGTATAAAAATAAAAAAAAGAGGTGGAAAAGTTCATCACTTTTCTCATCAAAAAATAAAAAATGATACCATGTTTTACTATTATATTCCATTATAATTATTCCATCCAAAAAGAATTCCATTATAATTAAGGTGGGGTTAAAGTTACTTAACTTCTTCTATACAAAAAAAGTTACTTACCTTCCTTTGAGTTTATATCCTAAAAGTAAAGGATAAAAGAAACAATGTTAATCGGTGTCGAACACTGATTAAGGAAGTCAAAATAGAAAATTTTAAATAAAAAAGTATATTTTTTAAGCATTTAATGGATTGATTACACAACTTTGAATGTAAATATTACTCTTTTTAGGTCATTATTTAAGCATTTAATACAAATATTACTATATTTGACTTCTTAACATGTGTCATCGAGCACCGGATAGGACAAATATCATTATAAATATTCTTCTTTTCAATCAAAATAAACAAGTAACGAACCTAATTCCACCTTCTTCATTTTTTTTAAGGAACCTTCTTCATTTATTCCTCCTTTCTTTCACATAAAATATCAAACAAAGCTATAAAGTTCAAAAAGTCCTACATGATTTAATCAAATTCAAATGGTCATAATCCCACGAAGAGTGGAGAGCACGAAGGGTGGAAAATTATGAAAATCATACCTCATCTTTTGATACATCGTGGATATATGGAAATTGTATAGTTTTACTCATGAAAAGAAATAGAATGTGTAAAATATATAAATTGATGACAAAGTTGACCTAAAAATAATTTTTGTTGCTCTCTTCCCCTTCCTCTCCAATAAGTCGGCCCTAGTTTTCTTTCTCAAGGTTGATTTTTCATTGAGGGTTGGTTTTTGGTCAATTCTTGACCTGAAATCACCCCTCTTCATCTTTTACTCTATATTTCAATCTAAATAAGTGGTTTTCACATAGATCTAGGTTTTTTCTTTGTGATTTCATCGTCTAAGTGTGGTGGTTTGTTGTTCGTCATCTTGTGCGGCGTTGTTTGATTTTACGTCTTCTTGCGGTGTTCATTTGATTCATATTGAAGATCGATTATTCAATCAAAGATTTGGGCGTCAACGTTGCAGATCCGGAGGCCATGAATATTCCGGTCACTTTAATTTTATCATATATTTTTGTAGGCATTATGCCGTTGTATGCTATTAACTTGGATGTTGTGAGTTTGTTCGCAGATTCATCATGTACGTTTTTAGCGGTGTTGAGTGATGTAATCTCTCGATCTGAATGAATGAATATCATTTTGTTTTTGTCAACAAAAAAAATTGACCTAAAAATTTAGTCATGCATGGATATAACTAAATATGTATAAATAATCAGAAGAATGACAAATAAAAAAATATTGAGTAACAACAAAGCAAGAGGAGTCAGCTTTATTACTTCTTAATTTTCTCCGTGATTTCAGTCACCGGCTAAGTTTTTAGTTTTCTTTTAGTTTTCTCTCTCAAATATATTCAAGGTCTCTTTAATTTAAGAGTAAATTAAACTCTTATGGAAAAAAAAAATTGAATTACACTCTTTTCAAATTAGCTTACTTGTCTCTGATTCAGTAGCTTTAGGGTAGATTTTTTTATAGTTTGCACATATGTTAGCGATGAGGGGGTTAGCTCGTATCCGAAGTTAATGGGACTTTTACCTAGTCTGAAACACTTTTAATATATTAATTTGAAGTTGAAAAACCTAAAATATTTTCTTTAATTTTACACAGAAATTTTCAGTTTGGAAAATTGTTGAAGTTAAGCGCACCACAATTCATGTGGATACAATTTTTTTATACTATTTATTGAGATAGTGTATACTTGCACTCATTTGCTTTAAAATCATTTGAAAATCAAAGCAACACTCACCCGCGTGGTGGGTTTACATACATTTAACAATATTAGTCATGTGATAAACTTCTTTTGATTCAATAGTAATGATCTACCCATAGTAACATAATTCACTAGGGGACTGATTCTCTATTCTTTTACGAATTGGTTCACACCCATTCAAGTCAAATTCACTAGAAACTAAGTACCCAAGAGAATTGGTATGCACCAAGAGGTTTCGTAGCTAGATCAACATTTTTCATCAACAAATGTCTACCTATTCTAGCGCCACAACCTCTTGGTTTTCTTGCCGGTTCTTTTATTTTCATGTTTCTATTTCTGCGGTCGCTTGCTCATAGTGTAGATATGGCACTTCCATTTTAAAGAAGGATAAGAACGAGTCAAATTAGATTAAGACTATTACTTTTTCCACACAATGGCATTCTCATGCGCTCTTTTTTTTTTTAAGTTTGGACTATATATATAATTCGAACTAGTTTTGGATTATAAAATTTGAAACATTCAGAAACTGTTGGAGCCTGAACCACCTTGATCCTGAAGTACATTGGAACAGTTCGGGTTATAAAATTTGAACACTTTTAGTTAGTTTTGGATTATATAACCCAAAATGTGTCAAACACCCAATAAAATGTCAAACTTTAGAGTAAAAAAGATACATTTTGGATTATATAATCTGAAATGTCTCAGTACAGATACAAAACCCTGTTTTTTTGACAGAGAGACATGTATATGGTAAAAAAAATATATTCTAAATGATATAAACATGCATTCGTGATATAAACAATAAGAAACTACACAATTTTCACAACATTAGATTTAAAACGGAAATTATCCAATTGTTACAAAACAAACAAAATATTCAAACATAAAATCAACAACATATCCAAATGTTACATCAACAACATAAAATCAACAACAACATAAAATCAACCCCTACCGCCCTGAACATCACGCCTACGACGACAAACCTTCCCTCCACGAACCTTTCCTAAGATTCCTTCAAAATGAAGTCATTCCTCAAACCCTTGCTCCACCAACCCACTGACCATGAAAGCATATACATGGTCTATGATACGGTCCAACCTTTCGACCAGATCCAAGTACCCTTGCACTCTATCCTGCTCAGCAACAATCTCATCAAGGGCCTCCTGCTCTAGTGGCATCGGGACCTGAACATCCTAGTCCGGAAGAATTATGCGTGGATGTGAGATGAGATAAAACCATCTGATGTATTCTTGGTCCGCCTCCACACCCTGCCTAGCAGGGAGCCCCAACTCCTGAGATGTCAGCACATGATCATGATGGTGGACATAGTGGTAGCTTATCTCCATTAAGGTCATCTGGGAGATGCACTCTCAAGTGGATGTCTGAGGATGGCCTGGATGCGCCAAAACTGGCAAAACACCCGCTCTAGCAGACATCTCACCCTGGACATGCATGATGGTGTTCAACATACGCGATCATGATAACACCCGTTAGATCCAGCTGATCCAGATGATGTATGTATTCATCTGGTGTAGACATACCCTTGAGTAGTAGATACATCATAGCGCATGGATGCTGAGGTTTCCGATATCCGCCCAATGCATCCCTGGCACCCATACCCTAAAAGTGATGAAACACCAAAACCTGCAACAAAGACAACCACATATAAATGTACAAACAATCAAGACATACAGATGAATAAACAAACATACTTATTTATTTATACCCGCAACAAAAAAAAAGTATCTTGACACATGTCTGGTCTTGTAATGGGAGGCATTGTTAAGCTCCTTGTACAAGTGTGAAAGTGCAGCAGATCCCCGTGTAAAATCAGAGTCAAGCTCTAAGTATCTGTAGTACTTCAGATAAGCAACATCCATATAGTGGAAGCTCTTGTCAGTGAATAGCGTGATACCCACCAAGTAAAGCAAATATATTAGGATAACCTTGGTCAGCATCTGCTGCATCTCAACCCTATCACCAACATTGTAGGCCTCTTGTGCCTTCAAAAGACGCTTCTTGAAAATTCTCTTCAAGTAGCTAAATCGTGCATGTCCACCTTTTGTATCATTCACCTCCTTCAATGTGTCTCCCATGCCAGCCCCCAAATGCTCCACCATCATTTGAACAACCTCAGTCCTTGACATACTTTCGTGGGACAAGAGCATACCATCAATGAGGCTTGCATGCAGAGTGAATGAGACCTAACCTTCACTTTGGTGTTTGATAAACCTTCAAATGCGATGATTTTGAGCAAAAAAAGCTCCAAAATTGGACCAATTTGTGGATTTCGGGTTTTGGGATAAGGGAGAAAGAGAAAGTGAAATGTGAAAAGTAAAACTGTAAAATGGGGGGAGTTGATGATCTTGTCTTTATATATCGAAATGGTTCATAATATACATTCGAAACTGGTTTCGGATTTTAAAATTTGAAGGGCTTTTTTGAAAATAAAATATGACACGTGAGAATCTTATAGAGTGGGAAAAATAATAGTCTCAAGTTAGTGGAGAATGGGCCCTGAAACCTAATGCAAAAATAAATTAATAACTAAACTAAAAAGCAGTAAATAGAAGTATATATTGGACCCTCAAGTCAAAAGAAATAAAATATGGACCCTGACTTTACAAGTAACTTACCTCTTTTATTTTAGAAAAAAAGATAAAACTATTATAATTAATAAGTAATAAATTAACAATTCCTAAATAAAAATGAAATAACAAAGTAACGTAAATAATAAAAATTGTAAAAAAAAGATAATTAAATAAAAATTGTCTTATTTAGTATTAATAGAATAATATATACATGTCCTCATGAGCATAGTTCAGTTGGTTAGGACAATGCATAAAATATGCAAGGTTCGGGTTCAAACTCCGACCATCACAAAAAAAGAAGTATAATCTATACATTTTATAAAAAAAAAAAAAAAAAAAAAAACAGATCATTTTGGGCAGGCTTTTTCTCCTTCTAATTATACCCCTAAGTAAATTTGACTATAATAATGCTATTTTGTTGGTGTCATTCAAAAATATAAGAATTTATATTATATTTGTTATTTTTTTGAAAGATATTATATTTTGCATATTGTTGGTATCATTAAAAAAAATAAAATAATTTTAATCAAAATTTCATAAAAACAAATTGTTCATAATTTATACGCATTAGCGCAAAACAATTGTTCAAGTACATTTACCTCTAATTTATTCACATGATTGTTGTTCTTTTTGTTGTTAATTTTGTTTGAATATTTTCAATTTTTGTTCCTATATTTTTTTTCCTAAAAAAATATTATATGCATATTTTTTTTTATTCTTTTGAAAATTATGATGATAGAAATAGAAATTTAAATTATGATATTTTCCCTCCATTTCGTAGGTGGGAAAAATGCTCTATTAATCTCAAACAGGGAATTATGCAAAATCTATCAAGTATCGTTCAAATTAGATATCAAACTTGGATGCTTTTGATTGATAATTTAGTTATGACATTCATCTAAAAATTATGATTTACAAAATTTAAGTGTTACAAATATTAATTAATGGAAAGATAAAACAACTTTAATATATCATTTTAAATTCAATTTTTTAAAAATATTTGATAAATCATATACATTTGGTTCTCCATCATTCTCATGAATACAATATGAATTTTGAAGTCATGCATTACAATCACAAAGAACACCACCAACTACATACAAGTAACCATCGTAATATCTTGGAAAAAAATACAATCTTCGTATGTTCATGTACTCAATACAACTTTTAGAATCATGTATAACATGTGAGAATGAATATTATATATGTTAAAAATACAAAGTGTTGTAAATTCTAAATCTTACTACATTTATGTATGGTACATTTTTTTTTTATAAGCATTATGTTTTTTTTTTTTTTGAAAGATAAGCGGTATGTATTGTATATCTAATATATAATTAAGTAACTAGTTTTTCGGAATAATCACGTAAATCGAAACATTCCATTATTTTATGGTAAATTAAAAATTAAATCACTTTAAGTATACTCACTACTTTTGCCCTTATAGAATGGTATAAAAATCAAGTTGATATTTTTCCCTTATAAATTCTCAATGCTGTCAAGCAGCATGTTGTTTTTCAATTTGCAAATAGAGAAAATCATGGATAAAAAACATGTGAGAACCACAATTAATTTTTATCCACTTAATATTTTTTTATCCTTTATGCACTCAATAATAAGAACCACAAATGAATATGACAATACATTATGTGTTATTTACTTTTTACTTTTTATTGTACAATGATTTTGTATCATTGATGATAATGTAAATTCTATTCTCTTATATAGAATAAATTTTATTTTGTTTATAAGTGAAGAAATTTTAATAAATGATATTGTATCTAAAATAATAAAATTTAAATAAAAATATAAAAAATTTACTATTACTAAGGGCATTGATATGTGTTGATTCAACCGTGATTCACTTATCACTTTAAACTTAAACGAGGAATACCATCAACATTAACTATTTATTTTGTCTCTCATTTATTTTAATTAATTCTTTTGTTTCTTTTTCTTTACTTTTGCTTTCCTTTTTCTTTTTGCAAACACACTACATAAAACACTTGTTGACACAAAATTTTTAAGTGGACAGCTATCCACTTGACTTAAAAAGTTGGGTGGAGGGAAAGCTTTTACCTTCAATAGATATTAAATTGTTTAACCCCATTTAAAAAGTATTTATTATTAAAATTCAGCCAAAATACAAAGTGACAAGAAGCCAAATACATAGCGTCATAGTGAAATTTTGGTGAAACCTTTATCACGCCTCTATTGAAGCTAATAGGAAAGTTTCTCAGACCCAAACCCTTTTCCATCTCCAACGTGAATGATTACGGTGAAAGTCAAACCAAAACCCTTTTCCATTCTCTAGCATGAAACTCAACCACTATGAACTACCGTGAAAATCAATCACCGTCACCACCGTGCAACCCAAACCCAATCACTACATCGCCGAACTCAATCACTAATTCAAACTTCACTACCGAACTCCACCATCGAACTTCACTCTTTCTTAATATTCACCCTCGAGCTTCACTTTTTCTTCATCTTCATGGATCGAACTTCGCAATCTCTTTTCCTAACGCTTCTCAAATTCTTCTTGTAAATGGATATGGTTAAATCCTTTGAAGAGTTCTTGTATTTAAAAAAATAGGAGTCTCAATATATGGGTAAAGAGTTAGAATTCTTATCCAACATAGTGACTTATAAAATTTGTAGTTTCTCACAACTTATTTTGCAATTCAAGAATTTACAATTTATCATTTATATTGATGTCACTTTTGTCACCAAATTGGTAAAAGAGATGTCAGCTTAGCATTTAGTAAAACTAATGAGGTGATGATACCATAATAAACAAAATAGTAGCATTTAGTAAAACTGATGTTAGATCAGCATTAGTAAAATTGATGTCACTTTGTGTCTCCTTTCCTTCCTTATATGAGAATAGTCATTAGAGTTGTTATCCATTTATAAGAACTTTGTTAATGCCTTTACTAATTGCTTCTTTAACAGCGTTAAACAAAGTAAGCACTTTAATATAGTCTTTGTGGATGTATATTATTTCAATAGTAGTATGTGTCGTAGTTGGATGCGTGCTAACCGTGTTAGCGAAGAGTATAAGAAATGAGTGAAAGAGTTTAGACAATTTGCTTTTGAAAAACTTCCTGAGAATAATGGTAGGTTTTACTGTCCTTGTGTTAAATGTTTCAACGGAGGCCAATTCCATTTCGGGTTAGTAATGGATCATCTTATTTGTCACAGGATTTGCCAAAATTATATGAAATGGATATGGCATGGTGAGTCGATAAACCCAACTGCGGCAATGAGAAAGGAAGTTGATGTTGATATGGATGATCAAGGGCATGATTCGTGATATCGTCTAAGAATCTTTTCAGCAAGCGCATGTGTATGACAATTTGTGTGTTGACAAAGAAAAGCCCTTTTATTCAGGGTGCACAAACTTCTCACGGTTGGCTGCGGTGATGAGATTGTTCACCTTTAAGACTAGAAATGGATGGAAAGATAAAATCTTTAATGAATTGCTTGAGTTGTTGAAAGAAATGCTCCCAGAAGGTAACACATAGCCTAATCATAATTTTGAGGCTAAGAAGATATTGTGTTTGATGGACATTGAGTATAAGAAAAATACATGCATGTCTAAATGATAGTATATTATACTGAAATGAGTTGGAAACATTGAAGAACTGTCATAGATGTGGTATCACTCTACAAAGTGAAGGACAGTGATTTTAATTGTAAAGATAGCTCAAAGTGCCCTCTTGCAAAGGTGTTATGGTATCTTCCGATAATTCAAAGGCTTAAACGACTGTTATCTAATGTAAATGATTCAAAAAATATTAAATAACCAAGATAGTTCTCATTCTCATATTACCGCAAAGTTGTTCGAGAATAACAAAGTTTGTTATTTTGCACCTTCCTAGAAAAAGTAAGTGTATTTGATCTTCATATTATTATTTTGCTATAGTTAATCATATATATTACAAAGATCTAAAGTTAACAAATTTAATGTTTTGTTTCCCGATGTAATCGCCATTGGAAATTGCTCACTATTGAACCAAAAAAATAAAATGTAGTTTTCATATGTTTGATGGGGTGGAAGCTAGACAATGATATCGAGCACATTGTTAATTCTTAAAAGGTGGCTCCGCCTTCATCATTATTTGTTCATCGATTTCCGACAAGGTCTCTGTCTAACGACGACGATTGTTGGTTTCATGATGAATGTATTGCTATTTTGGATTTTAGGTTAGGATTTCTTGATTCATCATGCAAAACTTTAGTTGGTAGTTATTTCTTGCCAATGATTTCTGGTTCTTTCCGAATTTGAGATCAACGGTCTTCAAGGTGTTTGGATTGCCGCTACCGCACCACTGGTTATGCCGTTGTTAAGACCTCGTCACGTCGTATTGTTATGTTTTTGTGTAGATGTGGTTTGGATATCTCAGGTCTTGTTCACTGCGTTGGGGTTTGTGTGGCTCGAAAGCATTGCCACGTTTGTTGTGATTTGTTGCAAGGGGTTGTTGGTACGTGAATATGTTTGGGTTGGCAGTCTGTTCATTCGACCTTCCTCAAAAGATGAGTTTAAATCTATTTAGACTCATCTATGGTTGATTTGATGCTTGAAGACTTTTATATATAATTTTCTTTTACAATCTGGTTTCGTTTTCTATGGTGGATTTGCTGGACTGTGTATATGATGTGTATTCATTGCTATGCTTTTGGGTTTATTTACTAGATTAACATTCGTTTGTGTTTCTTATAACACTTTTGTTAATCTTTGTTGCAATACCCTTTTATGCTTTTTATGGTTGATTATGTGGTTGTTGGTCAAGTTTATGCCCAACAACTTTTTTGTACTTTCCTTTTAATTAATATATTTTCTTTCACTTAAAAAAGACTATAAAATATTTAGTTCCCCTCTAACTATTTCTATATACATACATTTTACCAAAAAAAAACCGGTGTCCCTCCAATATGGGACCTTGAGCGATCGACCACTTTGACCGTGCTCAAAGCCACCATTGAATATGATCTATCTTCTTTTAGCTTTAAATAATGTTGTTTCCATAGGTTTTGGTTCATGTCCCACATGCTTTCTCTTCTTTCTTTTTTAATACATTTCTCTGAATCATTGTTGATGTCGACTTGATTGACGGTGCCAACCTAATTGGAATCACCATCTCACTTCTTTATGGTTAATGGTTCAGTGTCTTAGTTTTTTTTTAAGTCTGTATATGATGGTTGTCGCATGTGTGCCAACATGTTAGCCATCGACATTTAACATGTCAACTTAGATGATCCTCTCCAAACTAATTAATTGTATGTTTATTGATTTGAGAACCAAACTAAAAAAATACAAAAGATATATAAAATATGACGATGTGTATAAGGTTCATCTAGATGGCGTTGCTAATTTGATCTCATTGTCTTTGATACTTTTTCTTTTCTTTTCTTTCTATTCATAGCACTCTTTGTGCGTTGAGTTATTTTGTTAATGTATATTCATTTTACCTTCTTAAAAAAATATACATACTTCGAGTTAAGTCCATTTGATTTTGGTAAAGTTTGTGAGTTATAAAATTTTCTTTGTTTGAGTTGAGTCATAGTCCCATATTTTTTACTAAACCAGATGATTAATATGTTGTTTCAAAACCAAATATCTATTTCCATGTGGTTTAAACTATGAAAAATAATCAATCAAATGCTTTGAATATGATTGGACTACCGAATTGATCATATTGATCCATATTTCTAATGTTTCGTAGTGAGAATGAGGTCTATTCCTCCACATGGGTCCCTGACTTGGATTATGCAAAGTGATAGAGCACGCCACGTATTGACAAAGAACAAAATAGCTTATAGTTGGCATTGCATGCTGGCATTTATGTCTTGTTCTAATGGTTTGTTTCACATTGATATGTGGCAAGTGTGCCACCTAATATTCTTTCAACTCCACCATCTTATTTGATTAATTCCACCCTTCATTCAAAGTATATATACGTTCAAACAATCAATTCAACACACACACACATATATGATAAGTGTTACTTTTGCTATTTTGATTTTAAAATAGTCGGTTTTTATATAATGAATTCATCAAGTATTATTTGTTTTGCTTGGTCTTTTAGCCTATCATACAACAAAAATATGAAGCATACCAACTCCTTTTCTACATAATAAAAATAGTGAAAATGTTTGATTTTAAATGGAAAAATGGATTTAAAAAAAAGAAGTGAATGTTTGATTAATGAAGAGTCAGTTTAAAGATTATTAGTTATTAACTTATTATATTAAAACATTATTTACTCATAACTTGTTTCTTGAAAAAATAATATAAAAACTAGATTGGATTCTTAGATTTAAATACTTTTTTAGAATAAATATTCATTAAAAATATAAAAAGGTTTTCTTTTTGAAAACTCGGTATCCTATCGAAAGATCGACTAATTCGAGGGGACCAATCCCACCGTCCACTTACGAGGGACCCGTTTAAAGCTGGAGCTAGATCTGTATGGACTTGCCCGCATAAATTGGCACCAGAGGGAATAGAGCCTGAGACCTTGAGAGGAGCACACTCCAAGATCCCAAGCCAACCACTAGGCCAACCCCAAATGGGTTAATATAAAAAAAAAATTAACCTAGCTAAAATTTAGTTTTAAATTTAATTACTCCTACAACTATTTATAAAAAGAAAATACATAATATTTAGTTCATAGTTAGATTAATATATCAATATAGATAGTGATTGTTTGAATGTAAAAGAAAAAAAGGAACAAAAATGAGTCATTTATTGAAGAAGAAATTATTTAAGAACATTTCCTTTTGCTGGAACCAAACTGTGTTTTTTTTAAATATTATTGTTAGGCCAAAGCTGTCCCTTTATTATTATTGTTAGAGACTCAATTCTTCTTTTATTTAGGAACATTTTCTTTTGCAGGAATTAACTATTTTTTTTAAAGATGCTATTGTCTAAAAAGTTTTATTTCACACAGATGTTTAAGACAAAGTTAGTTTTAAAGTTGTCTCTGTGAGTATAGATCAATTGATATAGACAATATATTTTTATATATAGAGGTTGGGATTCAAACTGTGGACACATCTATTTATTCACTTTAAAAAGTGAACTCTAATAAGATGATGGGTGTCAAAGTGAAATTGTGTTTACACTGACGATATTTTTTTTCTTCTGAAAATTTGGTATCTGACATGATGTTCGATTAATTTAATGAGACTAATTCGACAGTTCACTACCGAATGGTCTATTTAAAGGCAGAACAGAATTTTGTATAGACTATCCCATCAAATTTGATATCGGAAGGATTCAAACCTGACTTAGAGATGAGCACACTCCAACATTTCAAGTATATCATTTTAATCTTAATTAATTTTGTTAGTTGAATTGATTAAAATTTTAGATGACTTGTACAAGTTTGACCTCAATTTCTAACTTTTTACTTCAAATTTATTTGTCAACTTATTTAAATTTTTCAAGAGCAATATAAATATGTAATCAAAGTGGAGATAAGTACAAATGGTAAAGAACTTGCCAACTAGGGAGAAGTACAAAGAGTACTTTACCCACCCAAATGATTAACTATGCACACAAAGCCAACCCAAAAACGATTTAGACATACTCAATGAAATTAACAGTTCACTCATAAGCAAACATGGTTCACCCTCTTTTTCGCCACTAACCAAGACCAAGAGTTTGAATTTCTTCAACAATGTTCACCAATTTTGGCTCTTTAGAGAATAAAATGAAATCATTCCTCGCCATCCACTTAAATGAAGTCATATCCTTTTTACGTGGCTTTTTTTTCCGATACATCTCCTCGTGTTCAACACTATTGAGTTTGTCGCATGTATATAAATAGTTTGTGTCACGATCGATATGCTCTGATATCATATTAGATGTTGATATTGGGGTTAACTCATCCTTAAAAACCCGATTTATACGGTAATGTAAGTCTCTTTTTATAAGTTGTTATATAATTTTTCGTAATACCCATATATTTAAAGATACATCAATTTAGGTCCAATTCATTTAAAAATAATAATTTTACAATATCAATATAAACTACTTCATATGAGTACTCGATTGATTCCAAAATAGAACATGTACCAATCTTGGTCTAGTTTATAATTTTTGCAAATGGAAACACATCACACATGGTTTCTTGTAGAAAACGCTCCCACCCCACCCCTTCTATTAAAATTGTGTACTATAAAATTCAATATTGCTATCAATGATGCAAGGACATTAAGTAGTAGTTCATATTCTAGCTACCACTGTGTCCTCTACAGCAATGGGATAACAATTAATTTTGACGTGAAGAGGGAGCCAAAGAGTGGGGTCTAATAAATTGTCCTTTTATCCTTCATCTTTTGTCGTACAAAATAAAAGGTAGAAGATTAAATAATTTTTGGTCAGATTATACTAATCTCACAGTCGAACTCTAAATTTTCAAAGCTCTTTTTAATAAAGACCTTCGGAGAGTTAAGCCGCAAAAAATGTTAGAAATGTATTTTTTTTTTATAATTATATAATTGGTGTGAAATATTTGCCTAAATGAAGTTAATGTGGAATATCTTATAATTTTGTGGATGAGATTAATCTTAGGCAAACCTATCTAATCATCCTAAGTAGGGTTTCGTTTTTCAAACCTCAACATTACTTATGATATTTGAGTTCACTGATTTTGAACCAACATAGTGTATGGTAAATTTGGCAAAGTTAAGGTGACACATTAAACTTTTTGAAGGATCAAAGTACAACTTATGTAAAATCACATTTTTTTTCATCGTGATTCTGACCAAATCATCAAAATTTTAATCATACACTAAATTATGCATATCAAAAAACAACTTTGTAATTTGATCATAAAATACGGATACTGTTTGTGAAACCTTACGTGTACTTTTATACTTTGCACACATTTTTAAAATACAAAAAAAAAATAAAAATCGTATTTGACATCAATATTTTTATATCCAAAGATACTTCTCATAAAAAAGTAAACTTTACATAAAAACAATGCTCATGCAGTTCAATATGAAATGTTTCAAAAAATGAAGTTCAATATGAAAGAGTATTTTTTGCGTAAAAATAAATAAATTAAATAGTATTTTTTTTTTATTTATTTTCTTTTATTCACGTGAAAAACTAGAACCAGAGGTTACAACTCACAAGGTCGTGATCTAACCGCCACTGCCATAAATGTTTGGTACTTAGGATGCAACATTATCCCATTCCACCCACACGATTGCTGGGATGTTTATGAACATTGTTTCAAGTTTTTATGGAAGTTTGGCAACAAAAAAAAGCATGGAAGGAGGAGTGGGCATAGAAAACTCATTCATAAACTTGATTATTATATAAGCAATATATGAACCGCAGATCGTAAGACTAATTCATTTCACAATATCGATATGTTAATTTGTATATTTACGTAGTTATTCAGGTTTGAATCCTAGATCTTCTCTTTCAAGTAGTTTTGTCACTTCGTTTCTAGTTTTTAGACCTAAAAAAATCTGAATTATAAAATCTTGAAATAGTAAATAATAATATAAGAACAAGTATTGCATTATTATTGATAATATAAAAACAAGTATTGCATTATTATTGATATGACAATTTCTAAACAAAATTCAACTACCCTTTGATTTTAATTTTTTTCTTTCTTAAATGACCTTTAAGAA
>Ga0228711_1005241_pt1 | contig 19786 bp, 6 predicted proteins | sample MedpolnodulmetaG_2_FD_177996 | JGI IMG/M metagenome (GOLD analysis project Ga0228711, IMG submission 177996) | Root nodule microbial communities from Medicago polymorpha collected in Santa Monica, California, United States - brown nodules | ecosystem: Host-associated > Plants > Roots > Nodule... | reverse complement strand
AGAACATTCTTTCATCGGAGTTTGATAATGTTCTCTTCTATATGAGATGACAATAAATTCTCGGTTAATTAACCTTGAATTATTTTGTTGATGATGCGATTTATCTCATAATTTCTCTTGGTGATTGCACACAATGTTTCTTGTTCATTGAGTATCTTTTGAGATGTTTTAGTTTAGGCATGCATGTAATCATGACGGTTCATTCAATCATTCTCTTGAATGAAACTTTTGTGCCTTTTCCTTAAACTCTTTTAGAAGTTATTTGAAGATCATTCCTTTCAAATAGTAACCCTTTATTCCTCGAATCTTTAAGGCTTTGTTGAAAACCATGTGGTGACGAGGATGAGTTAATTGATCATAAAATTCATCTTCTTGTTGAATCTTCAATCAACACTCATTTGATTCAAACAATATTCTTTTTATATCTTCTTTGAGCTTGTGATACTACTGTTTTGGTATTCTTCAAATGAGTATATATATGCACTTGTAAGAGACTTCTTTCTTGTCAACTTCTGTGAAAAGACTTAAGTGCAAACATCAGTAGATCACTATTCATAAAACTTAGTGTTTATTCTATAAGGTCTGTTATCATTAAAACATTCATCAAAAAGATTTTTGTTTCAACAATCTCAACTCGTAAATTTTATTAAAGTGAGTTGCAAATGCAGTTATAAGCATTAAAAAGTGAAACAAGGCACTCTCTAGGTGCTCCAAACTAGGGGTGGCAAAAAAATCCGTCGATAAAATCTGTCATGAGTACGGAGCGGGTAGCTAAACAGGTATCCGCAGGTATAATAAACGGGTATTTAACTATCCGTTACTTTATGGCACGGATACGAATTTGATGATACCCGTGTCCGCGGGTATCCTTACCCGTTAATAAATTAAGTAATTTACTAAAATATATATGTGTATAAGAGTTTGGTGTCTCAAAAAAACCCAGTTTACTCATGTCTCAAACGCTAAGATTTTGGATGAATTTATCCTTTTATTTTGCTTCAAGAATTTGTATGGATTATGTAAGAATCATGAATTTTGTATGCTTTATGGTATGGTGAATTTGCATGAGATTATGTAAGATGAATTTGTTTGGATTATGAAATTAGAATAGAACATGTTATGTATGGATGTTTAAAAGTTGAAGTTTGTAGGTAATTAAAAAATATTTTTCTTTGTACAAAAAAATCAATTAAAAAATCCATGGGTACCCGCAAATATCCGTCGGTATCTAAATACCCATGGATTACCCGTATAGAGATACCCGCACGGGTATGGGGACGAGCACGGGGTACCATATATATTCAACGGAGCAGGAACGGATATCATACTACCCGTACCCATGGATATCCATTAACATCCCTACTCCAAACACTTTTTTTTTTTATCCCTTTTGGATAACTATTTGATTATTTACATGCCATTCTAGCAATTTTACATAAATTAAGAAATATAGTTATTTTTTAAGAAGAAATATAGTTAATTGTGTATAAAAAAGAGTAATTGTGAGTTGTTTTACAAACATATTATTTATTAATGGTGCGGAAAACATAAATTAAAAGGATTGAAAAAGATAAATTATTAAGGGGTAAAATAGGAAAAGAAACATTATTATTATTATTTTGGTCAAGTAATATAGTGACTAGAGCTCACACAATTTAAATGTGGAGAAGTGGGATGTCCGGGGTTCGAACCCCGGCCCCTGCATATAATATGCAATATTCCTACAACCTGAGTTAAGTAAATTATTATTATTTTTTTAATTGTGGAAAAAACATTAATAATTCTTTAATATTATAAAGTGACATTTAGAACAATTTTTTTTTGTTTGAATGACATGTAATTTTGAACAGAGGGAGTATTTTTTTTTAACATGGTTTTTATCTTTCATCCATATTTGTATATATCAATTTTTAAATTTTAAATCTGATTTTCTTTTGGAGTATAACATATTATCATATAATTTTTTATTTTTTTTTAACAAAATGAGCTTAGCAAGAAGCCAAGATGCTAAGACTACCCAAAATATATTAAAAGAAAAGGAGGAACAAACAAAACAAAGGAGGAGGGGGACCAAACCAAAATCTCCTCAAAGATCAACAAACCTAAAACAAGGCATGCCTAGCCTCTTTTGAACAAAGTGTCTCCTAATACATTGTGGCATTTCAGTCCAATCTGTTAGATTGCTAAGGGATAACCCTACATCAGCTAAAATGTCAACATAGTGACTGCCTTCTTTATAGACATGAGTTGTTAAAAAATTCATGTTCCTGGTTTCGAGCAAACAATTGTTCCATCTATTTCTTAGCTTCCAACGAACTAGAGAACGATTTTTGAAAGCATTAATAACCAGAGCTGATTCAGATTCCAACCATAGACTATTTCACTAGTATTGAGAGGCTAGTTCAATAGCTCTCATAACACTTGAAAGTTCAACATGGAAGGCATTACCACATCCAGTATTTTCAGAGAAACACATAAGGAACTTAGGATCTTTATCTCTGAAAATTCCTCCACAAGATGATGTACAATTATTAGTTGAGCCATCTGTATTGCATTTGATCCAGTAAAACAAAGGAGGATACCATAAAACTTCAATGATTTGGGGAGCTTTTAGGGGATGAATATTGACATTGATTTTTTTGAGAACAGAGAAATCTCTAATAGAGGAGGAGGCAAATGCGTAGGTTACCTGAAAGAGAGGGGTTTGTTATGATTGTAGATATGGAGCTTTTCCAATGAATCTTCTTATTGTTGAATCTTATTTGGTTTCTAGCAAACCAAATTGCATTTATGATGTTGATTATTGAGGAGGTTATAACCAACTTACATTGACATTGAGGGTTCCATCCTTTCTCACAAAGAGACCAAATATCTTCTTTGGTTTGAAATTGAATAGTGCAATTTAATATAGTAGCAAACCAATTCCATATGTTGCAAGAGTAGGGGAATTGAAAGAAAAGGTGGAGACAGTTTCAGCTTGTTGGAGACATAAATAGAACATTGATGGAAAAGAGCACCCTCTCATGCATGATCAGATTCTCACCAGTAGGAAGTTTGTCAAGCATGAGTCTCCAAGTCAACATGGATTTTGAAGGAAGGATATCCTTAGACCAAATCAGTTTGGTACAATGAAGTTTAGGAAAATGATGCCTTTTGAAATCATAAACTTCCTTTAGGGTGAGATTTTCTGTTGTGTTGTGTTTCCACATGAGACTGTATGGTTGATCAATAAGGGGAAGAGTTACTTGTGTCACAAGATTTGTTAGGGCATGGAAATTTTGATCCAGCTCTTGAGGGATATTATTTCATTGATGATTAATAACATAACGGCTGAGAGTGAGGTAAAACTTGAATATAGCAGGAGTGATATTAAGACTCTGGATTAAAGGAGTTCCACACCAAGTATCAGTCCATAAGTTGATTTGATTGCCATCACCAATAAGCCAGATGCAATTGTCTCTGATACATTAACATTCTTGTTTAATCCCACTCCAAATGGAGGAAAAGATGTGATGTCTGATGCATCTAGAGCCTCTTAAAATTCTGCTTTTAAGGATGAAAGCCTATTGTTCCCAGACCGTAAGTGATCCCAACATAACTTAAGATTTGTTGCTTCATTTAGACCAATAAGAGGTCTTATAGCAAGACCACCTTCATCATAGCAAACCTTTTTCCAAGCAACAGTTTCAAATGTTTGTGCTAGCTATGAAATCCACCTTCTACATTTACTTTGTTAATCAGTTATTGACAATATTCACTTTGCCCATTTAGGAGTGGAAGTAGTGTTAAAAGCACCAATAAATATATGAGACTTCTATATATGATTGGCCGGAGTAAAATCCCACTTTCTAATTTAGTAAAAATAGTGTGAAAGCATATACACTCTTGGAGTATAAAGAATCTTTCATATACTACTAGTAAAGAAGTGTGATGGTTAGGTCTCCACTCCAATTTATTCTACCTTATAAAATGAGTATTTCCTTCTCACCCATTCTTTGGAAAAAAATGGTGATTTACTTCTTATGCGCTCATAATGGTAACTGTTCTTGTGAAATTCATTTCATTGGCTATCTTGAGACAGGCTATCTATGCGAAAGAATGTTGAAGGCGTGAGTTTTAAAAATTTGTATACCTTCATCAAAGCAAAATATTTTGATTGCATTACTTTAAAGGAGTTATATATATCAAAAATTACTTACACATAGATAGGAGGCAATCGGGTGACAAGCTGCGTCGCTAAGCCTTTTTTAATGGCAAAACCAATCCTCGTAAACACAACATTCATAGACCTAGGAATGAATGTAGAAATATATGGAGCACAACTTTTGGTGTAAGGCGACAATTTAAATGTTGCTAACCGACCACAAAATGATCTTGCGGTCATTTCGCAACCTTTTAACCCTAAAAGGTGTGTTAATTTATCGGTCTATTTTGCGATAAGAAACTTGTAACTAATATGTGCATTGTATACATCTCTCAAACATTAAAAAGAAAATAAAAACAATTAAAACTTGTAACTAATATATGCCAATTTATTCTTAAAAAAAAAAGAATGCCAATTTATACACACACGATTCTTGTTTTTTTTTTGAAGAAGCACACACTATTCTTTTAACTTTAAATATTAAAAAAAAAGCTTGAATTCTAAAGAATCCATTGTGTACATCTCTCAAACATAACAAATTTAAAATTAAAAAACACAAGTTTTTTTATTTTTTTATTTTTAACTTTGAAGCATTAAAAAAAAGATTGAATTATTAACCTCCCACCTTATCTATTTTTTCAAAGTTTCTGTCCTTTTCATTTGTTTTCATAACATGCTAGCATCAAGATCGAATTTTATAATGCTTGAAAGCTACACTAGAGATAGGTAAATTACAAGTGCTTGAAAGCTATTATAATATCATAAACTATGATATTATTATAAATATTGCAAACAATTTTGTTGCCGTCACCATAGTTTTAGTTTTCTTTTCGATGGAGGATACAGGTATCATACTTTATCTGTTAAAATAATTCTCTCTTATAAGTATCATAAAAAATCATAATTGTATGAAAAATGATCGTTGATTGATTGTTTAGTGTTATATATATATAGATAGTGTTTTCTTTGATATACAAGATGGTAAAATCATTTAATGTGACTGTGTTATAAAAAGTTAGGTAATTGTTTTTATTGAAGTATATTTATAATGTTATAAAAATGAAATATTATATTTTTAATGTTTTTTAAGAATATATTTTTAATTTTTAATGTTATACATTTAAATATATTAGTTTTTTTTGAGGAAGTTTAAATATATTAGTCTTCACCGAAATAAATAAATAGTATATGATTACTGTTCCCACTATATTAAATTCTTGGATTCTTTAATGAATAAAAGCAAATCATATTGGAATTTTAGACCTTTTGTTTCGTTCAAAGTTAAGAACCCATAAAATTAAAATTTAAGGTAGTGTTAACTTGTGCTCTTAGGGCACATGTTAAGAAACCCAAAAGAAGAAATATTTTCTAAAATTTTGTGCATTCAATTTATTAAAAAATTAAATATTAAATACAATGCACACTTTTTAATAAAGTATTTTTATATTTGAATCATTAACTTGTGCCTTCCTTAAGAGCACAAGTTAACATTTCTCTAAAATTTATGCGACATAAGCAATTAAACATTAATCTTAAACTTACAAATTTGTCTAAGATAACTTTGTTTCATTTTCATGTCATATTGTTCTGCATATATACCAACCATTGCATCTCAAGAATATTGCCATTATTCTGACAATCATTGGTTTGAATCAGACATAAAGCTTTGTTGCATCTTCCATAATTTGCTAGAATGAATAAATTGAGAAACGAGTTTTTGAAATCAAAATTTTAATGTCAAGACGTTTTTTTTAACTTTTGTACCGTGTATTTTTAGAAATATGTATACATTGTAAAAGATAAAAAGTAAAAGAGATAGAGATAAACATACATTAACTATTTTGATTTTACGAAACACAACCATGAATAAATTGAATAATAATTGTTTGGAAGACATGCAACTATCAGAAAATTGCTATTTATATGGAATTTCCAATTATAATTTTTATGACTAGAATAAAGAATATTATAAGCTAAAAAGTTACACTTTCTCCTTTCAAAGAAGTTTAAGTTACATTTCTATCTTCTCTTATGTAAAAATATACATTACTCTCCATAATCTTTTGACCTATGAATCTTGGATACGTAGTACGAGTGTGGGTATGAAACATATACATGGATACGCGAAATTTTTAAAATTTAGGATACGATACGACTAAGATACGTTAAAAAAATTATACTAAAACTAATATACAAGTAAAATACTTGAAAAAAAAGCATTGATTATCCTTCATTACTATACAATCATAAAGTCACAATTTACAAAAAATAATACATGTGATCAAATAAAAAAATGTGAAGTTTTCGTATATTAAGACATCAACAAATGCATCAATGAAAGAACTCAAAACAAAGTTTGTTTAATGTTGATTGATTGAATCACCTCTCTCTCGTTACCCTCATCCAACAAAAACATAACTTTTAATTGGTTAATCGAAAAACAATTATATTGATTGAATCATATACATCTTCATTGATTTCTCACAACACAGTCTCACTTATTTTTTACCCTTTATTTTTTTTCTTTCAAGATACGTATATGTGAAATATCTTACAAATATATGTGTGTATTTGTTGAGTATCCTATAAAATATATTTTTAAAATTAAAATAATTAATTTCGATACTTCGTGGGTATGTATCCGCGGAGTATCGATATCTGATACGCATCCGATACGGGTACGTCTCCATATTTAGATTATTCAGACTTCATAGCTCCTAATCACCGATAAATAAATGGAGAAAATTATACTTTCATTTTCTATGAGATGTTTGAGTTACACTCTAATCCTTGAGAATGAAATATGTATTACATATTAATCTATTTTGACATTAATAATTATTTGAGTTTAATTAATATGCTTTGTCGATGTACAATTATTTCACACGTGCATCTAATGATGTATTGCCACATCAATTAATGAATGTGACAACTCATGTGTTTTCATATTCATTAATTAAATTCTAATTATTTTCATCACATATATTAATTTCAAGCCACCAATATTTTTGTCAACAAAAAATACTTGAAGCCATGACTTAATTAAGAAAACTAAAACTTGAAGCCCTCGCTTGATTAAGAAAACAATTTTCGTTTCTTTATTACTTAAAAAGTCAATTATATATAATTACCTTTGAACATTTGATTATTAGGTTTATGTTGATTTGAGAATATAAAGTTTAGATTTTTTTTTGTTGCGAGTATGGGGTATGGGAGAAACAACATGCCATATGCTCTAGGACCATAAGAGAGGGAGGTGACAATTCTCCATTCAATAATGCTTTAAGATATTTGATATATGAATCACTTTTGATATATATTCAATGTTTTACTCATTCACAAGCGATGTGAGACTTGGTATTTTTTGCTTTTCCTTCAAGTAAGCTATTTTTTTTTTGTGTTTAGATTCAATTCTTGCAAATTCTAGTATGGAAACAAATTATTCTTGCAAACATCGGAACACTTTTTTTCAATCATCTATTCCCAGTAATACATCTTTTATCTCCAAAACAAACGCCCCCTAAGTTTTTCAAGAATGAGCAAGGGTTAGATGTATCTTCTTTCTCTTTTGGTCATTATAAATGCAGGGTTCACAAAAAGCAGGAAGTGAAGAAGAGGTACAAGGAGGAAGAAGAAGATTTGATATAGTCATTTAATATCGCAATCCACTCTGATATGTAAGGTCCACACCACCTTTGTAACAAACATACATTTTTTTTAGAGGTGTGAGACCAAATATGAAAAAGTTTGACAATGTTTTGTAATATAAATGACCAATTTTCTCTAAAAAAATAATAAAGAAATGACCAATTTAGAAAGAAAAATCTAAAGAATTAACTAATTTGAAATTTGAAATTAGGTTAAGGAAACACAAGAGTTAATTTTATGAATACCACACACATGCACACTGTTTTGATGTTAGTTACTTGTTATTTTAAGGTAGAAGTCGTTGGCGCTTTATATACAAGCTTTTACATAGAGATCGATCATCGTGCACTTATTTTAGAAGAACATACTATATTTAGAATTTGATTTGATTCGTAGACATTATGAATAAATTATTTTATATTTACAGCCGATCAGAACTATTATAATGCATGAAAATGAAACACTTATAAATATATAATGGTACTTGAGGGCTTTTGTGTCATCCTCTAAAGTTTCAATGAAGCATATCTATTCCCCTAATAATAATATTCAAAGTACAAGTTGCGAAATATCAACATATCCTGAATTTGATTGTATTGAGAATCAAGGAAGGAAGAAGATGAATATATAAATTCCATGTTGGGCCAGGCGATCGTTGTGTGGTCGGTTTCTGTTCTAACACACACTAATATATACACTTGCACTCATTTTTGTGCCATATAATAAGACACACACAAAAAACAGAAAAAAGTATTATTATAAATTAGGCAAAGCGTAGTATTTGAGAGAGTGCGTGGAGCGCTATTGTGATGAGTAGTAGTATCGCCTTTGATCTAAGGGGCAAACATGTCTTTTACTATTCCATTTCTTTTTTAAGGTTCTAGTTCTACTGCCTGCCTTAACTGAAAAGGACTGCCAGCAAACCTATGGTCTGCTTATCTACTTTTTTATATAAACCTTTTTTTAATTCCCACAACCAAAATTAAATCTTTTTTTTATTATCAAACCGACTCACTTTTCATTTAATTTCTCTCTATATATACACTCTACCTATGTTGTTTTGTTTTAGTCTTCAAACTTCATCAGTATCAGTATGGTGGATCATCATCAAGTTGTATGCTGCATGTGTGGTGACGTTGGTTTCACTGACAAACTTTTCCGCTGCAACAAATGTCATCACCGCTTCCAACACTCGTAAGTAACATACATATTCATCTTTCTCTCTTTGATTCACAATACATATTAATAAATATATATATTTCAGGTATTGTAGTAACTTCTATGGGGAATTAAGAGAAATAGAACAGTGCGATTGGTGCCAAACTGAAGTGAAAAACACTGTTCCGTCCAACAATTCTAAGAAACCAGAGGTGGCAGTAACGATCAACCGTAGCTCTTCTGGATGTTCGGAGAAGAGGAAGAGTAGTCCAGTGCCTTCACCAAGACGCAGGTATAAGCTTCTCAAGGATGTAATGTGTTGAACTTTAACAGATCCATGAATCGTACGTACCAAACACACACAAACAAACAAACAATACTATATTATATTATATTAGCCTACAAGCCTAGGTGTGTACGTGACTTTTGTATATCATCTCAAGTGTTGCGTTTATATATAAGACTAATGGTGTGTATGTTATTTCCTTTCCTTTAATTTCATCTAGCTAGCTATAACTATAAGTTGTAAATACAAAGAAAGAGCTATGTAACGTCAATGTATATATAGTACCGTCCATATCTTTTGATTAGCCAAATATATAGACTAAATTATCGCAGATTAATTTTTCATCCAAGTATGCAACCCTCTTTTTGAAATAAGTATATATCTACACTTGTAATGCATATGGTTACATATGAAGTGCATGAGATTTGTTAACAAAAGTGAAGTGATAGAAAGATGATAGTACATCTAACCATTTATCAATCGAGAAAAGAATATAAATAAAAGAATGAGAATAACGAATATTTGATTTTAATTAAAAAATGAAAAAGAATTATTTGATGGTAACTCATGCAATTAATTTTAGTTTGTTTTGTTCATGAACGTGTATAAGGGTGCAAAGATTTGACCATAATGGCAAGAATGGTTGAAATTGAATTGAATTGAATGCAGTGCACTGAGAGGTTTCCTTTCCTTTCGGGAGAAGAATTCAAAGTACCTGAAGCCTAGCTACTAACTTTTGCAGATTCATTCATTGAAAGCCTTTAATTGCTAGGTCCTATCTTTCTCTATATACTATACTTTGTCTAAGTCAAAAAGAAAAAACAAAAATGCTATTGAAATCAATTCGGGGGTCTTAAATCAATTTTTTTGATTAGAAAGTGGAGATCAAATTCATTTGCAAACCACAATTACTACGCATAGTTTATAGTTTAAATTAGTGAAATGTTAAGATATTCTCTTTTGACACTCTATCTAACACTTCCTGTATTTACTTAATTTCTTTTTATTAACTAAAAAAGATTCTCCTACATTTAGAACCAGAAGGATTATTTATTTGTAAATAAATAATATTCATACATATATACAGTACCATTCAACAGTCTAAGCTAGCTATAGCTAACTGTTCATGTTTCTATGGATAAGGATGATCGATCAGTACGCAAGAATTTTCCTCCTCAGACTTTTTAATTTTAATTTTATAAATAAATTATAGCTTTTAGGAACAATTTAAAAGCAGAAAAGCGTGTCGTATATATATGGATTAAAACTGGTATATATGAAACTACCAATTGCGATAATGGTTGTATCTATTCTTGGCCATACATTTTATTTTGGTCACGATATTGATGTATGTATACATTTTCTCACGAGAAATTCTAATATGATCACAAGAGCAAACAAATAGAGTTTGGTCACACACACATAAATAAGTAATTTAATGATGCAAAGAAATTTGATAAAAAAATAATTAAATATTTTGAAGATAATATCTTCATGTGAATGTGTTTAAAGACTATTTATTTGGTCTTGTAACTATGGAAGCTCTTTACTCACAAGTTTTTATAAAGTACTGTTGACTCGTAGTAGTAGCTTAGCTAGCTGTTTGTTTTGTGACATATGGATCACCAAAATATATACAAGTTGATAAGAAAGGTATTCGCTTCCACTTTGACTGTTTTAACCATTTATTGAAAACCAACAAATTCCTTTCCACTTTCAACTTTATGGTAAAGCCAAATCCTATTACTCCAATTTTTCTCTTCTTATCTTCTCACTTTCACTTTCACCTTCACTTTCTTATTATGCATCCATATCCATATAGTAAAATACCATAAAATCCATATATATATATATAGTACGAGTGCAAATACGATACGAAACATATACATTATGTATATGTGAAATTTTTAAAATTTAGGATACGATATGGTTAAAATACATTAATAAATACCAAAACTTATATGCATATAAAATATTTGAAAAAAACACTGATTACTATTCATTACTATATAATTATAAAAATCACAATTTACAAAAAATAATACACGTGTTTCCTCAAAAAAATAAAATAATACATGTGATAAAATAAAAAATGTGACGTTTTTTGTATAAATCATATTATATTTTCATTCATATATTAGGATATCAACAAGTGCATCAATAAAAAAACTCAAAACAAAGATTGTTTAATGTTGATTGAATCTTCTCTCTCGTTACATTCATTCCCAAAAAACATCGAAAAACAATTATACTGATTCATATATTAAATTGAATCATATACATCTCCATTGAATTTTAACAATACATTTTCACTTCTTTATCCTACATTTTTTCCAAGATACGTATTTGTAAAGTATCATACAATTATTTATGTGTCTGTCGAGTATTCGATAATTATTTGATAAAATATATATTTTAAATTAAAATAATTAATCTTGATATTCCGTAAGTATTTATCCAACATAGATACATCTCCATATCTAGAATATCTAGGTTTCATAGGTAAAATATCTCTCATTCATTTATCTCTCACCTTCCAAAGCTTTTTAAAAAACAAATGTTATTTTTTTGACAAATATTACATATATTTATATATCATGTGATTTCTTTACTTTCGTACATATTTGACTAGGGGTGGGCAAAAAAATCAAAATCTGAACTGAACTGCTGAACCAAACTGAACCGAACTACTATTGAACTGAACCAATATGTAAAAGTTATGAACTGATTCATACTTAAAGAACAGTTATTAACCGAACCTTTTTGATAAAAAACCAAAACTGAACTTGAACCCAAATTGAACCAAAAATGTTGCTTTGTTCACTGTGTTTTCTTTGCTGAGTTCTTTTACTTTGTTTGTTTGCTAATTTGTTCACTATGTTTGCTATCTTGTTTGCCAAATTGAATCAAAATTTCATATGGGTTCCAGTACTTACGGTACTAAACTAACATAAAAAGAGTGGAATGAAGATTAACAATGGAAGTTACGGTACTAAACTAACTTCCAATTAATAATTAATAACATTCACCAGTATAAATTGCCGAGTTCTTATTGGCAACAAATCTCGGCAGTTATTCCACTATTGTGCAAATCTGTTATGTATAATGATTTCTGCTTTGCTGTAACAGTTCAGTTTTTTTTTAAAAAAACAAAACAATTCGCTAATTTAAAGACCAGTTCAGTTCAAATTGATTCTTTATAGTTCAGTTCACACATAGTTTTGGTGCTGAACCAAACTTTGCCTATCCCTATGTTTGACTGCTCATTGAAGCTTCCTATACGATTAAGGCTTTTGTTTGGTGGTCCCGTTGTCACTTGTATTCCATCTTAGCATCACAAGTTTTTTTTTTTTTTTTTTTTTTTTTTATTTTAATTGCTCGTCTTTTTGTTAGACTTATATAGAAGTAAACTCACATCAAATGTTTTAAAAATAATGTAAAAGAAAGTTTCAAAAAATAGATAACAGATTGAACTAATTAATGAAATATTAGTGTAATGTTTCAATTGGGTTAACCATAATATATAGTATTAGAGAATAAGGTGGAGACAGTTAGTGCAGTTACTTGATATGCAAGTAACTGTGTTAAGCTCAGTTAGTAAAGTTACTTGATCTGCAAGTAACAATGTTAGTTAGTCAATAACTAAGATTAACATGTTAATTAGAAGTTATGTAATACTATATATACTTAGAGCTGGCAGAAAAGCCCTATATTAACAAGCCCCCTTAGTTGAGCCTTCCATTAAGCCCCATGTTATTCAAGCCCTCTTAATTGATCCTTACTTAGGCTCCTGCCCCACTTTGTCTTGTTTTACTGTTGGGCCTCGGTGAAGGCCAACTTTTGGCCCACATTGATGACTTTGGCCAACTTTTGGTCATTATTTTTTTATTTTTTTAAGAATATATATTTTCTATTTATATCATTTTTTTAACAAAAACAAAATAAAGAGGTTCATAATCACTTTTGATGGTTATACGTGCTATTACGAGAAACTCATTTCCCTCATACAGAAACGCGATTGCGAGAAGTGATTATCAAACCCACATCTTCTTCTCAATTCGAAAAGTGATTATGCAAAATCAACTTCTTTCTCTCATACAGAAACACTGCTACAAGAAATCCACTTCTTCTCCATCTAAAACATGATTAACAAAACTCACTTCTTAGTTCTTCGTCATTCTTCTTCCTCTTCCTTTTGGTTAGTGTTGAGCATCCCTGTTCTTGTTAATTTTTTCATTAAGTTGATTTAGGATAAATTTGGGTATATAATTTTAGTATTGATTGAAAAGTTACGATTTAAGGATGAGTTTGTGTATATAATTTTGTATTAGCTTCATCCCATGCTTTAAGGTTAAATAAATCCCTTTACCTTGAAACAATGTCAGATCTATGAAGTACGGACACCAGATACGACATTGACACCGACACGCCGACACAACTAAATTTTTTAGAAAATCACATAATTCAGACTAATTATATGTGTCGGTGTCGAGTCGGAGTCGGACACGACACGTGTCTGACACGGGGACACGCCTTATCCAAGGAGTGTCCGTGCTTCATAGTGTCAGATTATACAATAAAGTTTATTTTCACAGTTTACCTTGAAGCTCTTTGGAGAAAAAGAGTATGATATATAGCTTATTTTCATAAGTTCTTTCAAAAACAATTTAACTTTATTTGGTAAAAAAAAAACAATTTAACTTTATTTTATTTTTTACTATAGAAATAACTTTTATATGCCTATATATCAACGCTTATCACTCGGATTAGGCGTGTCCCAGTGTCGGACACATGTCGTGTCCGACATCGACAATTGTAATTACACTGAATTATGTGATTTTTTCAAATTATTAGTTGTGTCGGCATGTCAGTGTCCGTATCGTGTCCATATCCGTGCTTCATAAGTTATAAGCTACAAATAAGTTGTTTATTTAAAAAGAATTAAATGTTTTAGAAAATTGAAGTGCAAGGGATTTTTTTTAAAAATGCTGGAAAAAAAATGATGTCTTGCAGACAATTAAGGATTTTTTTTTGAAAAAAAATGTCAACAATTTGTTGAAAATAATTCACGAATAAAATTATAAAAGAAAAAAATTATTGGGAAAGGGGGTCAATTTTAAGCCCCGTGATAAACGGGGCTTATAATTTTAGGGCTCATAAAAAAGAGGGCTCATTACTTGGAGTATTTTAAGCCCCCTTAACATTGAAGGTGGGGCTCAAATTTTGAAGCCCCTGAATTGACAGCTCTATATATACTCCTTGTACATTCTGATTTTATTATGAGAAATGAGAGATATTTATTTTTACACATTTGATAACATATATTGCTGACATTTATAAGTTTCAGAAACCAAATTTATCTCCCTCCTACACCCATCAGGCCATCGCTAACTTAAACAAAGTTTGACTGCTAAGACCATTGCCAAATTCGGTTTTCATTGTCTCAATAGTCACATGTGTACTCTCCTATTTTTAGTTGTCCATACTCCAATTTCTTGAAAGCTCTATAAGATACGTGAGAAGGATGAATTATATATTTGCCATAGGATCATATTCTTTTTTAACATTGACATCACGAGGTTTATTCCCTACGAGAAAAATGCTAAGAACACTGTATTTTTAACATTATCTACTATTCACTCTTTTAAAGTGTGAGTCTCACCACTTTCACTTTATGTAAAATCAATTTTTATAGTGTGACATCCATATGAGTTTCACTCTTTATTGAGTAAGTATCAGAGAGTGTTAAAGTTTAATCCACCAATACTTCACCAATTTAATTGACCCTAAAATTTTAGCCGTTGAATACTTGGCTTATGCAAAATTACACATTATCAAACTACAATGGCCTACCATATATACAATGTTTTTTTTAATAAAAAAAATGAAATCCAAAAAGGACAGTGACTCAAGCACAACCAAAAGGAACTGCAAAATAACAACTCGAGTATAAACACGATATGAAAATGCAATGAGACAAAAATACTATAAAGTCACAATTACCAATTAGCGAGATTAAAATGGTATGCAAATTGTCTAATGCTGAGATTTGAGACCTTTTAGTCTAATCCTCTAAAAAATCTACTAGGATTGGTCTAATAGTGATGAGTTTGGGAAGCATGCATGAGGTCCCATGTTCAAACTTTATTGGCTCCATTGTAAAAAAAAGGTACGCAAATCACAATCAAACCAACTCATCAATTGGAGATTTAAGGGGAATGTTGAAGAATCAAGTGGAGTGTATTTGAGTCCATTAGTTTGAACTTGTTGGACAATATTTTTTAGGTTTAAATATATTTTTGGTCCTCCTATTTTTTTAAATAAAAAAAAAATGAAGTTTTACTATTTTAGAAATCAGTTTTTTTATTCCCTTATTTAACGTTTTTCCAAATTTTGCATTTGTTGTCTAATTATTGATTCATTTTTCGACGATGAAGTCTACTCTTGTATGACGTGACAATGTTTATTAGACATAGTTTTGTTGACATGAATATTTAGTGTGATCTAATAAACACCGATATATTATAGGTGAATATGTCACTTAATAAAAGCTGACCTAAAAATGAGATGGATGACCAAATTTTTTTTAAAAAAAAATAGGGGAACTAAACATAAGATTTTTAAAATAGAGGGGATCAAGCTTTATTTTTTCTTCTTCTGAAAACTATCTCTTGGGCTGATTTATTTTTGAGATAGATGGGAATTAAGTTTGTTCTGATTTAGATTTTTGCATGAAGTTGTACTACATATTTTAATCAAATTTTGCTTAATAAAAAAATTGATATTTTATTCTTGCATAATTACGAATAGTTTAGCATTAGGGAATATAAAAAAATATTTTTGCCTAATTATATTTATTTTTGGATTGTTGTGAATTCGATGGAAATCACACCAATAACAAAGTTGATGTGTGGAGCAAGTGATAATCAAGCAACTAAAAATATGTGTATGGAACAATTATAAACACATGCCAAAAGTAGAAAACAGCGAGAGAAAATGAAGAGAGAACACAAAAGAATTTGTTGACCCAGTTCGGTCCAAATTGACCTAGTCTAGGGGAGAGAACAGCTATCCGTTTCACTATAATGATGCGTAACTTTACAAAAGAGATATCAATGGGTTACAAGAATAAGTCTCCCGCCTAATTCTACCAAAAGCCCCAATCTCTTCCCGTAACCAAGAGACTCAATCCTAATAGTGTTTTCGAAGGTGAATCAACTCTCAAACCCTAGTGTTTGTTGCCAAGAGACAAACTCTATACAAACCCTAGTTTTGTTGTTGCCTTTCTAAACCCCTGTTTCAGCCCCCTCTATCTCCAAGTTTACTCTGATACAAGGTCTATATTTATAGTAAAAGTATTGCTTAAAATTTGGAACAAATCTGCACCCAAAAAATACGTTTCTGTTATTCGCCGCCAGCGCACCATCGTGCCACGATTTTTTTCAGTGACTTGCTGAAAAACTGAAACATCCAATCGTGCCACGTTACCCTTCAATCGTGCCACGATTCCTACAGAACCTGATTTTAAGTTAGCTCTCACGGATAATTATAAATCTCAATGAAACTCTATCATGATCTTCAAGTATAAGCTGATATAGAGAATAAATTACACGTTTCAACACTCTAAAGTATGAAAGTGTTCACACTAAATGTATTATCGGGCACAACCAAAATACTAATATCTTATGACCCAAAAAAGTCGTTTTTATAAGGAAAGACAGAAAGAAAAAAAAGTAAGCACATGTTACCAATTTTCTTTAGGATCGTGACTACTATTCTAACCAATATTACAATTCAATAGTTATATTTGAATCTTCCTACATCCTCATACTCGACCTCACACCATTACATATTGAGTGATCTAATTCATCGCTCAAAATTACACACCTGGCTATAGCAAAGTATATAACATATATAATTAAAAAAGGTTCAAATTATATATAATACAGGGCAATTGCAATAATGGAACCAATCATAGAGAACCTGAAAGTGTCAACTCCAAACTTTGCACCATGATTTGTGGAGATATCAGATTCCAATGAAGACCACTGAGATCTAAAATTAGGATTAGAACCATAAAGAGATTGTACACCTTTAATATCATCAATATTCAAATCAGCTCTTTTATCTCTTGGCCTTAAACTTGGATACATTACTGCCTCTTTCAAAGAACTATGTGACAAACCCAACAAATGTCCAATCTCATGTGTTGCAACTGACTCCAAATCAATTGCCACCTCCGATTTCGTTACATCGAAATCAACCGCCCAAGTCTCGGCTGCATCGAGGTGAAGTCTTCCAATCTCCGGTGAGAACGAATGGGCTAACACACCAAGAACTCCATCAAATGGCTCACCATCACCATGGTCACCACTATAAAATCCTATTTTTATATCCGCGAAACCATAATCCTCTGATTCGACGAAACTAACCGGAATAACTGAACTCCATCTAGTGAATGCTCGTTTGAATGCTTCTCTTATCTCTCGTATGCTCAAATTATGAATCATGTAGTCACTTGAGAAGCCATAGGTTAGTGTCATTGGCATGTCACGTGACCATCGTGGTTTTCCAGGAAAATAAACAAAATTCGTCGTGTTATGAATACGATTTTGATGGTGATTATGATGATGATGAGTTTTTGTTGTGTCTGGAACACCGCATCGTGGTGTGATCATTTGAGAAACTGTGTTGGAATCGAGTTTACCGGTTACTTGGAGTCCAAGATTTCTTTGGTATTTGATGATAGCTGATTCAAAATTCGCATCAAATTCGTTGCTGAATGTGTCATTGTTTTTAATGTACCCGAAACGAGATAGGTATCTTTTGAATTGTGATATTCCTGTGAGGTTGTTGCCTCTGCCAGCATTGGTAAAGCTATGAATGTCATGGTTTGTGATGGATATTTTGGTGGCTAGTGGTGAAGATGATGATAATGTGAGGAGAAGAGTAGAGAAGAGAAATGTGAAGGAGTATCTGAGTGAAAGGAACATGTTGTGGTTAGTTCTTTCTTTCTTTGGAGGCACAGAGAAAAGAAATAGAAAGAAAGCTTCCATAAAAAGCAATATATACAGGGTCAAGTTTATTCAACAAGATTTGAAACATTTGCATATGATTAATTGTATAAGAATAAGACTACGCTCCACGCTAAACAAATATTATTTATTAGTATGGAAGAAATTCAAAAGTGGATAAGTTAAGAAATCCCTTGTTGACAAATTAATCTGTGTCACCTTCCAATCTAGCTAGCTTTATATATGTTTGAAGTAACTTAAAGAACAAACTTAGAAAAATGAATTGAATGGAGCAAGTAGCTTGGAGAGAGTGTGAAGTTGAGCAATACAATCTTGCAGGTAACTGTTCCATGATAAAGTGGCAATTCTAGTCTGCAGTTGTTTTCTCTTGAAGTAGAATTAATATAACAAGTAGTTACATCACATCATTATATTGGTTGTTGCCTCTGTCTCATCCCTCTCCTTTTCACACTCTCAAACGTATTCTTTACTCTAAATCTCTTATGTCACAAAAATATATAAAAAGGCAATGCTACAAAATTAACTATATTTTATAGCTTAACTAAGGGTTTATGAAAGTAGATAAAAAAAATTAAGGTTTAGAAATTCACATTATTTTTTCTTGTCAACACGTTACAGTACTACTACATGTACATACAATTCATACTCAAGGTCCCCTTGCTGAGATCAACTGAAGATATAATCTTCATTCTGATTTCGCCAGAAGATCGTGATTAGGTAGGGAATGTACCTTCCAACTACAACAATTATCTTCCTCTGGATGGGGTAATTCAAACTTGTTAAACGGCAGTTCCCAAGCATTCACCCGGAAGTGTTATTGTTTCATTCAAAAGATTAAATTCTTGTTAGTTTGGTTTAGATGAAGGTATTGAAGTGTTAAGGACTGTACCTCATTCTTTTGGCACTTGAATACCATCATCTAAACCAAACTAACAAAAATTTAATCTTTTGAATGAAACAATAGAACTTCCGGATGAATGCTTGAGAGCTGTTGTTTAGCAAGTTTTAATTTACCCCATTCAGTGGTAAGATAATTGTTGTAGTTGGAAGGAACATTCCCGAATGTAATGTAATGTAACTTTTATTCGAATTTATTCAATACACAATTTTTATTCAAATTTACGCTGAATTCTCGAATGTAATATAATGTAACTTTTATTCGAATTTATTGAATACGCAATTTTTATTCGAATTAACGCTGAATTTATTCTAATTTATTTATTTACTTTATTGGAATTTATTAATTAAATACGCAATTATAAGACAAATGCAAAAATTAACAAAAGTGTGTGACAACTGGCCACAGTAGCGTGACTTAACTCAAGCCAAGGTTAACACTATCGTGACTTAAGTTACGCCAAGGTCAACACTAGCGTGACTTAACTCACGCCAGTTTGGCCGGTGGTCACAACTCAAGAACACGTTTTTTGGACTTTGGTCGGTTATTCAACCTTGGTTTTATTGAGTTTTACACGTTTTTTTTACTGTTTTTTGACTGCATTTAGTGCATATAAA